>Ga0213828_1001067_pt1 | contig 23792 bp, 17 predicted proteins | sample MC6MC0897MG_FD_180664 | JGI IMG/M metagenome (GOLD analysis project Ga0213828, IMG submission 180664) | Enriched soil aggregate microbial communities from Iowa State University, Ames, United States - MC6-MC0897-MG | ecosystem: Environmental > Terrestrial > Soil > Unclassified | place: USA: Iowa... | reverse complement strand
TTAATGGTTTTATTAATGAGACTATGAATGACAAAATTTCTAGTGCATTAAAGAGTAACGATGAAATTGCTGTCACTGAACAAATCGAACTAAGTGAGCCAGAATATATCGAAGTAAATCAAAGCGGAGTTATAACTACAGAAGAAGAAATACAATCATTTTATATGATAAAGGGGATGCTAGCTGAATTTGCAACTCCATCGGATATCACATATCGCGATACAGAAAGTTATTTTGGTATACTTTATAAAGATAATAATCGTAAGCCAATCTGTAGAATAAATCTTGATAAGAAGAAAAAGCAACTCCTAATCCCTGATGAGAATAAGACCTTTACGAGACACTACATTGATACCATGGATGATATCTATAATTATAAACAGGAATTAATTGATTGTCTCAATAGATACTTATCTGTAGTTTGAAAAACCGGGGTAGTTGTAACCGAAACTGCTTTCACATAAAAAATATGGAAAACATTTAGGAGAAAATAAAATGGCAAATGCAAAAAATATGGTAATCGCTGGGGATTATCAAGGGAAGCAAATAACATGCACATTAGGGAACGCATCATTATATATTGGATTGATAAAATCTTTTGAGTTAAATAAAAAGAATGTAGAGTCGTATGAACTTATTACTGATGAACACAGGAAAAGTGCATCTAGTGGTGTAGCCAGAGGACTTGTAGGCGGTGCTCTGCTCGGACCGGTTGGGATGTTGGCTGGAGGATTATCAGCAAAGAATAAAGGTATTTATCAGGTAGCTGTACAATTTAAAGATGGAAAAAGAAGTTTATTAGAAATTGATGATAAAACTTATAAGGCAATCGTGAAGAATTGCTTTTAATTTATAATCTAGTTTATAGCCTTACGAATAGTAAGGCTATATTTATTAAATCAGCGGGGAATTTATGCCAGATAATAAAGGGAAGGATCTTCAAATGGATAGAAAATACGGAATCAAGAAACTAGAATTAACAGAAAAATATCCTGATTTTATAGCGGACAATGCTGCTCACACTGTCCGCTGGTTCATAAAACGGGATATCAGGAGCATAATACAGACATTCCTTATTCAGATAGCAAAAATTAAATATAAAGAATTTGACTGTTACTGTTGCTCTTATCCCACCAAATACGCATCAGATTATTTTGTCTTTGTAGACATTGATAATGCTAAGGAGTTCCTGCTCCTATCATCAATTGATACAGAACAGTATACGAACTCTGGCAAGCGAATCGACAAACTAAAGGAAGAACTCTATATCTTTGATGTAGCACAGGAGCAGTTACTCAATCTCCACCAAGAAATTGCCGATCAGCTATATCCAGACGAACAGTCCCATCACTAAGCTGGAACACAATAAAATCCTCCATCCAGGGGAAGTTTTTATCAAGCCATGAATTTATATCGGCCAGTAGCAAATCTGCCTCATTTTCATCTTTCATAAATTCTGGATTATTTTTCTCCGGGTCCGAATTATTATATTGGTAATTCAAATAGCCACCGGTACGCTGTGGGAATGTTTTTACAGTTCCAGGAATGCCAAGTTTCAAAATAATCACCTATCCTTTCGAATATATTACTGCATCTGTTATTTAATCATTATAGTAAAAAGAACAAATGTTTGTCAACTGTCACAAATAAATACAATTGGAGATAATGTAATGCCATCATATAAAGAGGAAAACGGCACATGGAGTGTCAAATTCAAATACAAAAATGCCGCCGGCGAAAATAAGCAGAAAACAAAACGCGGCTTTGAACGAAAAAAAGATGCCGATGCATGGGAAGCGATATTCAAATCTCAGTTCATCAAATCTTCTGATATTCCCTTTGATGCTTTTATCATAAAGTATATGGACGATTTGACACAGAATGAAAAGATTGAGGTTACCACTGCCGCCCGGAAGCAGAATATGATCGACACAAAGATAGGTCCATTTTTCAAAAAGACTCCTATCAATGAAATCGCACCTCTTGATGTACTGAACTGGCAGACCTGGGTTCGTCAGAAAGGATATGATGAATTCGATTCAGAATATGGCTATGCGGATACTTATCTAAAAGCAGTTAATAATGAATTGTCAGCAATGCTCAACTATGGCCGACGGTATTATAATTTGCCTAATAATGTGGCACAGATAGCTGGAAGCATGGGAAAATCATCCGCAGATGCTATGCAGATATGGACACTGGATGAGTTTAAGATGTTTATCTCTTATGTTGTAAAAACTCCGGCCAAAATTGCTTTTGATATTTTATACTGGACTGGAATTCGAGAAGGTGAATTACTTGCCCTTACAAAATCAGACTTCTTGCCCGATCACCGGCTCATAATCAACAAAAACTTCCAGGTCGTTAAAGGCGAGAGTATCATAAAAGCCCCCAAGACTGAATCCAGTAACCGCTGTATCTCTATACCGGAATTTTTATATGATGAAGTTATGAAGTATGCAGACAAATTGTATGGTTTAGAACCAACAGATCGGCTCTTTATGTTCACCGCTTCTTATCTCCGAAAAGAAATAAAAGCCGCTGCCACTTCTGCTGATCTGACCTATATAAGAGTGCATGACCTGCGTCATAGCCACGTAAGCCTGCTTATTGAAATGGGATTTAATGTTATAGCCATCTCGGAAAGAATCGGCCACAAAGATGTTTCCGTGACGTTGGATACCTATGCGCACTTATATCCCGGTAAAGGGAAGGAAATGGCTTTGGGGCTGCACAATGTTAACTCCAATGGACTCACCCCAGGGCAAGGGACTATGGAAGCGCAACTGCTAAGTCTGATAACAGAACTAAAACAATCATTGCCCACTACAGTCTCTGAATATGAAAATGATGATATCATTGTCTGGGACTGTAGAAACAAGAGAAAGAATATAATCTCATTTCAGGACCTGCCGACAATGCTCACTCTGAAACCAGATCCGGAAACTGCGTATAACACAATGCTTGAGGATGGATACCTGGAGCTGACACCTGACACCATCCTTTGTTTTTCCAAGCGCGGTATGCCTACGCAGTATTTATAAAAAGAACTCTATTTGACATTTTGGGTGTCATTTGGGTGTCACTTGCTATAAAAAAAGTCCGGGAACCCGCATAAACACTGGGGGTTCCCGAAACTGTTTGTTATTCGAATTCAATTGTAGCCGGCGGTTTCCCCGTGCAATCATAAAGCACCCGGTTCACGCCCTTCACTTCATTTACGATCCGTCTGGTCACTGTCCCTAAAACTTCCCAAGGCAGTTCCGCAGATTCAGCCGTCATAAAGTCAGAGGTAAGCACCGCTCTTAATGCAATAGCATAATCATAGGTTCTTTCGTCTCCCATGCAGCCTACAGAACGCATATTGGTCAATGCCGCAAAGTACTGTCCCAATCCCTTATCAACACCAGCCTTGGCAATCTCTTCTCTATAGATTGCATCTGCCTCCTGAACGATTCTTACTTTCTCAGGAGTAATTGCACCGATGATACGAACACCAAGTCCCGGACCTGGGAATGGCTGACGGTAAACCAGATATTCCGGAATACCAAGCTCCAGTCCTGCTTTTCTAACTTCATCCTTAAACAAAAGTCTCAAAGGTTCGATAATCTCTTTAAAATCTACATGCTCTGGAAGTCCTCCCACATTATGATGGGATTTGATCACTGCGGACTTACCAAGACCAGACTCGATCACGTCAGGATAAATGGTTCCCTGTACAAAGAAATCCACTGTTCCGATCTTCTTAGCCTCGTCCTCAAATACACGGATAAATTCCTCGCCAATGATCTTACGTTTTGTTTCAGGATCTTCCACTCCTGCCAGCTTGCCATAGAAGCGTTCCTGTGCATTAACGCGGATAAAATTCAAATCATAAGGTCCCTCAGGTCCAAATACGGCCTCAACCTCATCACCCTCGTTCTTACGAAGAAGACCGTGGTCAACAAATACGCAGGTAAGCTGTTTTCCGACAGCTTTCGCTAACATAACCGCAGCTACGGAAGAGTCTACACCGCCGGATAAAGCGCAAAGCACCTTGCCGTCTCCAACCTTTTCCCTGATGGCCTCAATGGAAGCCTCAACAAAGGAGTCCATCTTCCAGTCACCGGAACACTTGCAGACATTGTAAATAAAATTGGAAAGCATCTTGGCGCCTTCCTGGGTATGCATAACCTCAGGATGGAACTGTACGGCATAAAGGCCGCGTTCTTCGCATTCCATACCAGCAACTGGGCATACCGGTGTATGAGCAGTAACATGGAACCCTTCCGGTGCCTTCTCTACGTAATCCGTATGGCTCATCCAGCAAACCGTCTTGGAACTTACATTTTCTAAAATTTTACTGTCAGTTTCCACGTTAACTTCTGTCTTTCCGAATTCACTAACAGGTGCTGTAGCAACTTTGCCGCCCAGCATATATGCCATAACCTGAGTACCGTAGCAGATTCCCAGAATCGGTATTCCCATATCAAAGATTTCCTTTGAACAAAGTGGGGAATCCTCCTTATACACGCTGTTTGGACCGCCTGTAAAAATGATTCCTTTCGGATTCATTTCCTTAATCTTGTCCAGTGACAGTGTGTAGGGATGAACCTCACAGTAAACATTGCATTCTCTAACCCTTCTGGCAATCAGCTGGTTGTATTGTCCACCGAAATCCAGAACGATAATCATTTCTCTCTCCACGGTATTCCTCCTAATTTCATCTTTAACAAATAAAGCTTTGGGTTACATTATATTCTACTTCCACTTGCTTGACAAGTATTTTCTTGAAATCTTCCCTGCTCTATTGTTCCATCTTTTTAACATTTTTATAAACGAATGAATCAAGCAGACATATTTACACATCTACTTGATTCACAAACTCAAAGCTTAAAGAAGTACTTTTATACCTTATCTCATTCAGCCAGCGGCCTATTCAAAAACCTTTTCACATAATACCCTGTATATGAGGAAGGACATTCTGCAACCTCTTCCGGCGTACCCTGGGCAATTATCGTACCGCCCTTTTCGCCGCCCTCCGGTCCGATGTCAATGAGGTAATCCGCTGTCTTGATCACATCCAGATTATGTTCAATAACAACAACCGTATTGCCGCCTTCCGAAAGCTTGTGTAAAATCTCGATCAGCTTATGAACATCTGCAAAATGAAGGCCGGTCGTAGGCTCGTCCAGAATGTAAATGGTCTTTCCGGTTCCCCGCTTACTCAATTCTGTAGCCAGCTTGATTCTCTGGGCTTCTCCCCCGGAAAGCTCCGTAGACGGCTGCCCAAGCCTGATATAGGAAAGCCCTACATCATTGAGTGTGGCGATCTTCCTTGCAATAGAAGGAACATTTTCAAAAAACTTCAGTGCTTCCTCTACTGTCATGTTCAGGACGTCATAAATATTTTTTCCCTTGTATTTTACATCCAGTGTTTCACGGTTATATCGTTTACCGCCGCAGACTTCGCAGGGAACATAAACATCCGGAAGGAAATGCATCTCGATTTTAATGATTCCATCGCCGCTGCAGGCTTCGCATCGTCCGCCTTTTACATTAAAACTGAAACGTCCCTTGGAATAGCCCTTTGCCTTTGCGTCGGAGGTGGAAGCAAACAAGTCACGGATCAAATCAAATACTCCCGTATAAGTAGCCGGATTGGACCTTGGAGTCCGTCCAATGGGGGACTGGTCAATGGCAATGATCTTATCCAGCTGCTCCGTTCCCTCAATTGCCTTATGTTTTCCCGGAATGATCCTGGCACGGTTTAATTTTTTCGCCAGAGATTTATAAAGGATCTCGTTGACAAGAGAACTCTTCCCGGAACCGGATACACCGGTCACGCAGGTCATAACTCCCAGCGGGAAGGTCACATCAATGTTTTTCAGATTGTTTTCCGCTGCTCCTTTTACGGTCAGATAGCCGGTAGGCTGTCTTCTCTCCTTTGGAACCGGGATTTTAATCCGTCCGCTTAAATAGGCGCCAGTAATAGAATCCTTATTCTTCATGATCTGCTTGGCATTTCCCGTAGCGACCACATTTCCACCGTGCTCCCCGGCTCCAGGGCCGATATCCACAATGTAATCTGCTGCCATCATGGTATCCTCGTCATGCTCCACCACGAGCACGCTGTTTCCCAAATCGCGAAGGTGCAAGAGGGTCTTTAACAATTTATCATTATCCCTCTGGTGAAGCCCGATGCTTGGCTCGTCCAGAATGTAAGCAACACCTACAAGGCCGGAGCCGATCTGGGTCGCCAGACGGATTCTCTGAGCTTCGCCGCCGGACAAAGTTCCTGTAGCACGGGTCAGGGACAGATAGTCAAGTCCAACATCAATAAGGAACGATATTCTAGCTCGTATTTCCTTTAAAATCTGGTCTCCAATGGCGTGCTGCATAGGGGTCAGCACCATCTCGTCCATAAAATTACGGAACTTAACAATGGACATGTTGGTAGCTTCATAAATGTTCTTATCTCCAACCGTTACCGCCAGGGATTCCTTTTTAAGTCTCATACCTCCGCAGGAAGGACAGGGCGTGATCCGCATAAAGGATTCATACTCCGCCTTGGAGGAGTCGGAGTAAGTTTCCCGGTATCTACGGGCAACATTTTGGACAAGGCCTTCAAATGCCACGTCGTAAACGCCCTCTCCCCTCTGTCCCTTATAATGAACCTTGACTTCCTTCCCATTGGTTCCATTGATGAGAACATCATGGACTTCCTTCGGATAATCCTCAAAAGGAGTATCCAGTCGGAATTTATATTCTTTTGCAAGGGCCTCCAAAATAGCCCGGGTATAGCTGCCCTTATCCGTACAGGACTGCCAGCCCATCACCACTATGGCTCCCTGGTCAATGCTTAAGCTCTTATCCGGGATCATCAGATCCTCGTCAAATTCCATCTTATATCCAAGTCCAAAACAGTCCGGGCAGGCACCGAACGGATTGTTAAAGGAAAAGCTTCTGGGCTCCACCTCATCAATGCTGATGCCGCAGTCCGGACAGGAAAAGCTCTGGCTGAAATTAATGGGCTGTCCATCCACTACATCTACGGTCATCAGTCCGCCTGCCAGTTCCAAAACTGTCTCAATGGAGTCGGTCAGACGCTTTTCGATTCCTTCTCGAATCGCAAGACGATCCACTACCACCTCAATGCTGTGTTTGATATTCTTATCCAGCTTTATTTCCTCGGAAAGCTCATATAGATTTCCGTCAATGCGTACCCTTACGTATCCACTTCTCCGGGCATGCTCTAAAACCTTCACATGCTCCCCCTTACGTCCACGGACAACAGGGGCCAAAAGCTGGATCTTCGTCCGCTCCGGAAGCTCCATGATTTGATCCACCATCTGATCAATGGTCTGCTTGCGGATCTCCCTCCCGCATTTGGGGCAGTGAGGAATTCCGATCCTGGCGTACAAAAGCCTCATATAATCATAAATCTCTGTAACCGTACCAACTGTCGAACGAGGGTTGCGGTTGGTAGACTTCTGGTCAATGGAAATGGCCGGTGAAAGTCCTTCAATGCTTTCCACATCCGGCTTTTCCATCTGCCCTAAGAACTGCCGGGCATAGGAGGAAAGAGACTCCATATATCGTCTCTGCCCTTCAGCATAGATGGTATCAAAAGCCAGGGAAGACTTTCCCGAACCACTGAGGCCGGTTAAGACAACCAGCTCATTTCTTGGAATATCCACGGAAATATTCTTTAAGTTGTGCTCATTGGCACCTCTTATCTTAATATACTGTTTTGCCATAATATACTCCTGTAATAAACTATAATTCTGAATATGAGAACAATAGAATGCGGACCATATCTAGCCCGCACCTGAAACATTTAGCAACCGATTTTCTTCATTATATCATATCTTTTTCCTTATTGCAAACATTTGTTCGAGGAATCCTTAACTTCAGTCACGATTCATGCCATGCCCATCCAGGATCCTTTTCAAATAGAATGAACTAAGCCATGGACATTAAATACTGTTAAATACGGATTCTTGTGCGTTTAATTGCCCGTTTCCCTCATGGCTGCTGCATTTCCTCTTTTTGGGCTGCATCCACTCCCTGCATTTATTTGCATATTGGATCATCATGCAAAGCTTGTTCTGTCATACAATGAATGGTATAATATGGAATCATGCTCTTTAGGCCAATACGTCCGGCAACAGGGGATTAACTGCATTGATATTTACTAAATGATATTTACTAAATGAAATTTACAATTTTATTGATTACGGAGGCGGGAATATGATAGAGGTGGATTCAAACAAACACGCATGGAGCCAAGTTTCACAAGACCACTACGTTGCATTTAAAAAATCTCATTTAGATGGCAGCCATAGGTTCAATAAATATATTCAAAATGAACTTGGAGATTTGAGCGGCAAAAAGATAATCCATTTACAATGTAACACCGGCGCAGATACGATATTGCTTGCAAGAATGGGAGCCAGTGCTACAGGTGTTGACTTAGTGCCTGATAATATTCACTATGCAAAAAAACTGGCAGAGGATTTAAATATTACAAATATTGATTTTATAGAATCCGATATCATGGAATTCATGGATTGTCATAATGAAAAATATGATGTCGTGTTCGTATCCGAGGGGGCGATCGGTTGGCTTCCTGATCTAAAAAAGTGGGGTGAAACCATACGTCATTTACTCAAGGATGATGGGTTTTTCTATGTATTTGACAGCCATCCGTTCTTTCTGGCAATGGATGAACAAAAGCTTGCCAATAATGTGATGGAAGTCAAGTATCCTTATTTCGGAAAAGAACCCGATGTTGAAGATTCTATAGGTGGATATGCCTCTGAACCAAAGCATGGTGTTAAGGCATATTTTTGGATGTATACGATTTCAGATTTAATCAATTCCCTTGCTTCTGCGGGACTGCATATTGAACATTTCAATGAATTTAAGGAAAACTTCTTTGATGCTGGCGGCTTGCACAATATAGGAGATGGACTATTTAACTATGATTATAATACGGATAAGTTCCCAATGTCCTTTAGCATAAAAGCAACCGTGTATGACAAGTAGAGTTAGTCAATCGGATATTTTCAATCTTCTCCGCTGCCTAATGAGGTTCAATCACTGGCAGGTCAATTTAATGAAAGCCTGAAACGACATTAGCAATGTATAATTATAATGCCTGGACGGTTGGCTGATTAAGCTTGCCGTCCTTTTTACAACTTGCTTTAAGGGGGATCATATATGAAAAAGATTATAGAAGTAGCCAACCTAAGAAAAAATTACGGCAAACTAACTGCCGTAAAAGATATCAGTTTTTATGTGGAGCAAGGAAAGTTGTTTTCCTTTCTTGGTCCTAATGGTGCGGGAAAATCCACTACCATTGATATCTTATGTACCTTATTGGATTTTGATAAAGGGGAAATCACGATTAACGGGCTTGACCTTCGGCACGATAGTCAGGCTATCCGGGAAATGATCGGCGTAGTATTTCAGGACAGTGTACTTGACACATTACTCACCGTAAGAGAAAATCTGACCATCCGGGCTGGCTTATACACATCGGATAAAGCCAGGATCAAAAATGCCGTACATGAAGCCATAGCAGCAACAGAATTAAATGAATTAGCAGACAGGCCTTACGGGCAGCTTTCTGGCGGTCAGCGGCGAAGGGCAGATATTGCCCGCGCGCTGATCCATACGCCTCAAATCCTGTTCCTTGACGAACCTACTACAGGCCTTGATCCTCAAACCAGGAAAAGCATTTGGAACACAATCAGACAGCTTCAAATAAAAACAGGTATGACGGTTTTTTTGACTACCCATTACATGGAGGAAGCGGCCGAATCAGATTATGTGATTGTCATCGATCACGGAGAAATAGCAGCAAAGGGTACGCCTGCCGCATTAAAAACACAGTATACCACTGATACCTTAAGAATGTCCGTACTGGATGAAGCAGCCCTGCGGCAAACTATGGAGGAACTAGAGCTGGATTTCACCGTATCGGCGGGCGAGTTTGTTGTAAAGCTGCCGGATACCATGGCTGCTATTCCCATCGTAGTAAAATGCCAAAGTTATATTAACAGCTTTCAGGTCCTGCAGGGAACCATGGATGAGGCCTTTATCGGCATTACAGGAAAGGAGCTGCGGCAATGATAGTTTTTATTGAACGTAATTTGAAGTTATTTTTTCGTGATAGGCTCGCAGTATTTTTCTCTCTTCTGTCCGTTTTCATTATTATTGGGCTTTATGCATTGTTCTTAGGAGATGTATGGATGAATGATTCCATGAAGGATCTTAAGAATGCACAAACTATGATGAATAGCTGGCTGGTTTCAGGACTTCTTACAGTTACTTCTATGACCACCACTATGGGTGCGTTTGGTGTTATGATCGATGATAAAGTCCAAAAAATCAATAAGGATTTTGATTCTTCTCCAATTAAAAGAAGCAGCATCACTGGCGGATATATTGGAAGCTCCTTTTTAATTGGCGTGATCATGGCCCTTGTTACAGCTGTAGTCGCAGAAATTTATATCGTGCACAGCGGAGGAGAATGGCTTACTCCCATTGCCTGTATGAAGGTCTTCTTGCTAATACTTCTTACAGCATTAACTAACACTTCTTTGGTTTGCTTTGTTGTGTCATTTTTCAAGAGCCATAGCGCATTCAGTACAGCCAGTACTATTCTGGGAACTTTGATTGGATTTTTAACCGGTATTTATCTTCCTGTAGGAACTTTACCTGCATCAGTGCAGACGGTTATAAAAGTATTTCCTGTTTCCCATGGCGCATCGCTGTTTCGCCAGGTACTGATGGAGGTGCCCATGCAGAACTCCTTTGATGGAATACCAGCCATCTATTTGGAGGAATTTAAAGAGTATATGGGAGTAACATTCCGCTTTGGAGGGCATGAGGTGACGCCGACTGCCAGCATTGTGATCTTACTTTGTACTGCGGTTGTATTTTATAGTCTTTCGCTTTTTAATATGTTAAGGAAACACAGATAGGGAGAGCCTGGCTTATTGCTATGTTTATACAAAAAGAAAGAGGATGTCTCAAATGTGAATTTCAACTTTATACAATTTAAATATTGTAATAAATTAAAAATTACATTTGAGACATCCTTAATTTAAATCAAATCAGCTGCGACCCACATAAAACGTCCCGGCGGCGTTGTCCACACTTCTCTATAGGTGGCAATATTGGCAGGCGGCCAATAAGGAAGGTCTTCGTTTCCTCTGGTCTGTACACCTACCGGCATCTCTCCAACCGTTTCTCCAAGCAGAGCCGTATATTCCTGTCCATAATGGTTTCCTTCTCCGTAGATCAATGACTGACCGAATGGGTTCTTTCCAAGTGTCCAGTAAAGCTGCTCTCTGGCAATTTCAATTAACTCCCCATCGCCAAAATACGTTCCTATGATGGAAGCCGCTTTTCCCATAGACAGCTGGATTGCAGAATTTCCACGGTAGGAAAACCAAACCGGGAAGGTTCTTACATAGTATCCGTCACCCAGATCAGTCCCTTGCTTTAACTGCTCCACATAATTGATCCGTTCTCTCTCATAATCAACCTTTGGATGCACCACATGGAAGGCTTCCTGGTCATCTGCCTCGCTGATGTGATGAATTCCGGCCGGCAGCATGCCATAGGGAGCCGTATACTTCTGAAGGCCTTTTAAATATTCCCCATGGAGCTTTAAGCCGTCTTCCCACACAGCCTTGTTTTCATGCTCTGAAAGGGCACCGCATACCTCTGCCAGGGCCATGGCAAAAACCTGATCCCTCGCCTGATGGGAGAAATGGACAATATGGGTTTTGCTATCATCTCTGTAGAAGAATCCCCTCATGGGCAGGCCATTCCTGGTTTCCTGACAGGAAATCACCTTATCCGCATACTCGGCAGCCTTATCATAAAAATAGCTGTCTCCGGTAATTTTGTATATCCTGCCTGCAGCCCATGCTGCAACAGCATAGTATTGGGAAAGGCTGGAGCCTGCCGTATGTTCCAGTAAATGATACGGTCCTTCCACTCCAACTTCCCGGAACCGTTCATCTGCAAAACGGAAATCTTCCTTCGCCGCATCTACGCATTTCCATGCCAGCTCCTGATCCAGTTCCTTAAACGCTTCTCCGGCACCGGCCTCTACTGCAGCAAAAACAAAGTTTTCAAAGGAACGGTTGTGAACATCTGCTTCACAATCATCCATATTTCCGATGAGGTTGTCGGTCCACCTGCGAATGGCCGCATGGGATGCACGGTAGCCGTCTCCAAAGCGCATTCGAAGCACAAAATCCAGTCCCCAGTTTGCTTCTTCCATCATTCTGCGGTACAACATTGGATCAGAATCCTTCACCTTCCCTGCGGAAGCGATCATGGCATCTAAGATCTCTGCCGTCTGCATGGTCTGCTGGGAAACATCTGCCGCATCGTGCCAGCCGCCTGCATATACCAATTTCACCCCGTTGTGTTCTGCGATCACATCCTGATGGCAGGTTCCATGACAGTTAGGAACCGGATAGCCGCACCGCTCACAATACATGAAATTGGTCAGCTTCCACAAGGTACTTTCCAAGACGTCATTTCCTATGATAAACCGCTCACTTACCGTATTTCCAAACCGGATCCTGTATGTACCTTCAGTTTTTAAGTCTGAAAAATCCAATACCATAAAGCTTCCCAGGTGGTTTTCCACCTTCTCAATCTGCCCGCGGTATGCCACTTCTTTCTCTAAGCCGTCTTCTTCCTTCACGATTTCAAACTCTTTGGCTGAGGTATTGGCAATTGCTGTTTTTCTCCCGTCTGTAAAGTAACCGGTTGTAGAATATACTACTTCCTCTTCCTCACACTGCCATCCATGAACAACTCCTGGCTTTACCTCCTGAAGCTGAATATCACAGAGCTCAAATCTTAAATCATCTCCAGTGCTCACTTCCTTGCCATATCGGTGAATGTTAAATGATAGTTCCTCGATTGCATCATGGGCTATGGAATCAATCTCCCAGGTACAGGTATTCCATTCATTATTTTTTAAATTGATGGCATTAAAGCCTTCTCTTGAATAGACATCCGGTATCTTGGTTACCCCATTATTGACAAATCCAACACGCACGATTGGACTGTGAAGGCCGGGGCAAATGGGACGGATTTTAAACCATATCCGATTTCCTTTTCCAAGTTCCAGCCCCTTCACGTTCAGCTTTGCAATATAACTTCCAAATGTGGCGTAAAGTCCTGCTGCCGCATCGTTTGCCCTGACTTCATTATCCGGCCAGTGGTCTGCCCGTGACTTTGTTTCCAGGAGCAATATATTTCCATCCTTTACCTGAACTTCACCCTCACCGTCAAAGCTCCATGGCTCCAGGCTGGTTCCATCCCATAAACTCACGGAAGACAAAACCGGCTTTTTCAAATTATAAGTCTCCATGCTTTTGTCGTACTCCGGTTTTAATGGGTAATGTACGTATAATGACTCTATTAAATTATTTTTAAATTGGCGATCCATTTTTATCCCTCATCAAAGATTATTATTCAATTTCAAAAATAGCTTCCGTCTCAACAGGAATATTTCCAGGTAATACGTTGACACCTATGGCTGAACGGGCCGGTACATTCTCCTGCCCCAAAAGCTGCAGCAGTAATTCACTTCCTCCGTTAGCCACTGCCGGCTGCTCATAAAAGGTATCCGCACTTGCTACAAAGGTAAGAATTTTGACTGCACGTTTTATCCGGTTCAAATCCCCGATTTTATCCTGTAACACTGCAAGAACATTTAACATGGCATCTCTGGAAAAGGTTTTTCCTTCTTCTGTGGTAAACTCATTTCCAAGCTTTCCACGAATCCCTTCTCCTCCGATCACCGGCCCGCAGCCTGATATGTACACCAGGTTATTTCCAAATTCCTGGCACGGGGCATATACTCCTCCTTTAGGCGGAGCTGCCGGGATCTCCAAATTAAGTTCCTTCAGTTTTTCATAAATATTCATGTCTGCTTCCTTCTTTCCTTTTTTCTGCCCGGCTTCTTAAGGCATATATATATGCCTGGAAGGGGGTTCCTACTATTTAATTAAAGCCCTTTCTTAACAGCTTCCCACTGGTGCGGTCCACAAGAATGCCGTCTGCCAGCACCTGTTTTCCTCCCACCAGCACCAGGTCCATGCCCGTACACGGGTCATGTTTTCCGGTGTAATCTGCATGATCTAAGAAACTCTCCGGCTGAAATACCAGTACATCTGCCTGGTATCCGGGCCTTAAAAGCCCCCTGTCTTCCAGGCCCATCCGTTTTGCAGGCTGATAAGTCATCTTACTGATGGCCTGCTCCATGGACAGCACCTTTCGTTTTATAACAAAATCATTTAAAAATCTTGCAGTCGTCCCAAGGAGACGGGGATGAGCGTTCTTTCCGTCACCGCCGTACAGGGAGTCAGAAATCAAAAGGGTAAAGGGAAGACGGGCCACTGCATCCACATCCTGCTGGGACATGCTTAACACAATAATTCCCACTTTCCCGTTTTCCTCCACAAGTAAGTCTGCCACCAGATCGGAAGGCTCTTCATATCCCAGCTTTTCCGCCAGCGCTGCGATTGTCTGTCCTTGCATAAATATATTCTTTTCAAGAGTGACGGAGCTGATGATGATCCGGTCCCAGCCAATGCTTTCCGACATATTATCCCAGCCCTGGTGAACCTTATTTAGCTCTGAGCGCAGCCTCTGCTTCCCTTCTGGACCTGATAATCCTTTTACCAGAGCCTCGAAGGATTCTTCCATTATGGTTGGCGGAAGTAAGGACTGGAGGGTGGTGGAACCGCCGTCATAGGGATAAAAATCTGCAGTGACATCCTGCCCTGATTCCCTGGCCTGTTCAATCCTCTGAATCGCCTCAAAGATCTTGCTATTCCAGTTCTTGATTCCCGTTGATTTCAAATGGCTGATATTTAGGGGAACCCCTGCCTTTGCCGCCACATCGATCACTTCTTCCACCGACTCCACCAGGCTGTCTCCCTCTCCCCGGATATGGGTGCAGAGAATACCGCCGTTTCCGGCAACTGCCTTTACAACTGCCGTAAGCTCCTCTCTGTTTGAATAGCATTCCGGCTGATACATGATTCCCAGTGTAACCCCAAAGGCTCCTTGGGCTAATGCACTTTTCACGTACTCCTGAGCTGTTTTAAGCTCTTCTGCTGTATATGCCTTGCTCCCAAAACCCTTTAGAGCTACTTTGATACTATCCGAAGCTGCAAAAAACCCCATGTTGAGTGGTAGATCTGCTGCTTCCAGGGCTTTCCTGTAATCTTCATAGGTTTCAAAGGCCATATCATCAGGAAGTCTTCCGATTACCGGTTCCAGGTAATCATATAATTCCTTCCGCCATGAGGGAACCGAAGGCACAGGTGCAAGACCGCAGTTTCCCACAAAGGTGGTTGTTATTCCCTGGGCCAGTTCTATTTCCCCAAAATGAGAATTGGTAAAAGGCGCAATATCGCAATGACGGTGAATGTCAATAAAACCGGGAGTTACCGCCTTCCCGGAAGCGTCGATCACCTGGGCGTCTTCCCTCTCAATATCCGGGGCAATTTCAATAATTCTTTCCCCCTCGATCAGAACATCACTTTGATACGGCTGTTCTCCGCTTCCGTCATAAATCAACCCGTTTTTGATCAGAATGTAACTCATATCAGCATCCCTCTTGCATCTACTTTTTGTTTTCTGAGAGAACCATTCTCCAGAATGTATACTGTATTCTGCATATTGACAGCCGTACATACATGAATAGGGATCAGGGACAGAACCTGACCCACATGCAAGCCGGTCACCCCGTTCACAGCTGTGATGATCCCATGCTCTTCATTCATTCGTGACAGCTTAAGATTGTCATCTCCTTCCACCACCGCATATCCGGGATAGTAAAACGGCGGCTGCCCAGGAACCACATCCGTTGGAAAGCACTTGGTTCCTCCGTCTACCACGGCATAATGCGAATGCTGGCAGCTGACTACCGTCGCATAGAACCGGACAGCGATCTCACTGATATCGGCTACCTTTTCCTTAGTCAGCATAAAATCATCAAATATATAGGTACCAGGGCGGATCTCATTTACCATTCCCGTCTGTGCAACCTGAACACCGGTGGGGGACGAACCAGCGCTGATATCCTGAATCTCTACTCCTGCTTTTTTTAACATCAAAGCAGTTTCAGCCATCATGTTTCCTTCTTCCTCGGCAGCCATCATATTGTCCTCCGTTGGCTTGCCGGACAGAATCAGGCTCTTAAACGTAAATATACCTGTCAGATTTAAATGCTTCATCTGCTTAAGGGCAAAGGCCAGCTCCACCGCCTGGTCCATGGGCACTCCTGTGCGTCCGGCTCCCGTATCGATCTCCATACGGACTTCCAGGATCATATCCTGGTCTGAAGCTGCGTGATTCAGCGCCTTAGCACCTTCCAGGCTGTCAATGGTCAAAATGAGCCGTTTGATCCTTTTTGCCAACGCAATCGCCCTCTGGATACGGAAATTTCCGACCATAGGATAAGCAATGAAAATATCTTCCATGCCTCCGTCAGCCATAACCTCAGCTTCACTTACCTTGGCGCAGGTGATTCCGCTTGCACCAGCCTTCATCTGCATTTCGGCAAATAAGGGCATTTTATGGGTCTTGATATGAGGACGCAGCCGGCAGCCGGCTTGATCCGCTGCTTCCTGCATTCGTCTTATGTTCTTTTCCGCCAGTTCCACATCAATCACCAGGCAGGGTGTCTCTAATTGCTGTATCTGTTCCTGTGTAAGTTCCATCCTTATTTCCTCCCTTCTCAGCTTCCATAACTGTCAGCCACACTCCGCACCACCAGGTTCTCTTTCACCAGGTCTGGGCTCATATGGTCTTTAAAGTCTTTTTTGCTTACGTGAACCGTAACTCCTTCCGGTGATGTGATATCAAAAAAGTTATCAGAGAAAATGACGTCAAAGTCTTTCAAATAAAGCTCCACATACTGGCAGAAGCAGGAGGCCTTCACCGTAATATCAAAGCTATGCTCTGACTCTGTAACTGAAACATCATAAGCCGGGGCGTTATAATCAAAATGCTTTGGCTTCACAAACAACACCGTCCGTTCCGTAAGAAGATCTTCTCCCCTGTATAACCGGAATACGGAATAAACTGAAGAACAAAGGGCCTCATCATCGGTCCATGGAGAAAAATCTGTTTCCTTGCTCTTTAACACCGACAATGCCGGTAAGCCGCCTTCCCATGCTTCTTCCCATAATACCCTAAATTCATGATCCATAAGAAGAATTTCCGCTCTGCACTGCTGTTCCTCCCTGGTATCATTATGAACGTAATAGGAAACATGAGGAGAGAGTTCCTTCTCTTCACCGATGGAAATGGTAAGGGGCGCATAAAACCTGCGGGCCCCGTAATGGAGCGCTTTCCAGCGTCCGTAATAATCAATGCTCGCCCAGGAGGCCACCGGCCAGCAGTCATTGAGCTGCCAGTAGAGAGAGCCCATGCATTGCCCCCGTTTTCTTCTCCAGTGTTCCACGCCGTACTCAATGGCCTTTAACTGAAGAATCTGAGAGATATATGCCAAAGAATCCGTATCCTTTGGATAAAGGAAGTAATCAGCTATGTAATTTAATATTTTCCCATTAGCCGCCGGGTTTTTCTGGTGGGATTCCATAACCTTACTGAAAATATTCTGGTCCTCCGGCAGGGTAAAGGAGGCTATGGTCTTGCTATGTGGAAAGGATTGGAATCCGTATTCGGAACAAAAACTGAAATCCCCATATTCCGTAAATGGCTTTCCTGAATGCCAGACCTCCCAATAATGCTGATCCCCCCGGTTGGTTGCATTGGGATTGTCAAAGGCTCCTCCTGAGGACGGAGATGACGGCCAGAAAAAGGTGGTATCATCACAGGCCTTAATTGCCCGGGGGAGGATATATTCAAATATTTTTGTATAATCCGCTTTATATCTGGGGTGATGGCCTTTCAGCCTTGCCCATTCATCGGCCCAGCCCCATTCCATTTCATTATTTCCGCACCAAAGGGCCAGACAGGCATGGTGTCTTAAACGGCGTACATTGTCCTTTGTTTCTTCTACAATGTCCTCTTCAAATGTGTCGTTTAATGCATAGACATTGCAACCAAACATCAGGTCCTGCCAGATTAATATTCCTTCTTCATCGCATTTATCATAGAAATAATCATCAGGGTAATAACCTCCGCCCCAGACTCTTAAACAATTGAAGTTAGCGGCGGCACAGTCTTCGATCAGACGTGCAGTCCTCTCCTTCGACACTCTTGTTAAAATATTATCTTCCGGGATATAATTCGCTCCCATGGTAAATATTTTAATACCGTTTACCGTAATGGCAAACTCATTTCCGTATTCATTTTTGTCCGTGCTAACGGTCACGGTTCGAAGACCGATCCGGCACTCATAGGTGTCATGGCAGGTTTCTGCCTCATCTAACAGGCGGATGCTCACCCTGTATAAAGGATGTTCACCCAAGCCGTTGGGCCACCATATCCGGGGCTCCGGAATGATCTCTTCATAATGCAATTCCCCGATGTTTCGGACCGTCCTGGATACTAGCATGCCTTCCGGATCTGTTATTTCAGTTTCAGTAAACCATGTCTGCCTGTGTTCCTGTCTGTTTTCACAAGAGGAAAGCTGCTTTATCTCTACTTCAAATTTCAGTCCTACGCTGCCGCTGCTCTCATGCTCTTGTCTAATATGGACATCCTGGATTTTTGCTTCACTGAAATATTCGATGGCTATATTGCGAAAGATCCCCATATCCGGAAGCTGTGGGCCCCAGTCCCATCCAAACATATAATGAGCCTTGCGAAGGGCTGCATTCCCGTGGATACATCCGGTGGAGGCATAGAAGATATCATTTCCCTCATCCTCTTTCCTTACAAAGTCCAGAGGGGAGTGAAAGAAGACCTCTATGCGGTTTTCTCCTTCCTGCAAAAATTCTTTTACAGGGAAACGGTAGGTTCTGTGCATATCCCTGGTTTCTGCCACCAGGCGGCCATTGATGCTTATCGAGGCAATGGTATCGATCCCGTCGCAGATAAGTTCTGCGCAGGAAAAATCCAAATCCCCTCCTGTTACCGTAAAATTTCTTTCATAAAGATAATTATTTGCCATCAATTCCCGGACAGCATACTCGTTGCATCCCCAATAAGGATCCTCGATCAGCTTATTTTGAAGCATATGGCTGATCACCGTCCCCGGCACTTCTCCCGTATATAAGGCATCGTAGGAGGCACTTTCGGAATGCCATTGCCAAATTCCATTTAATGATTGTATTTTTCGCATCGTTTCACCTGCTCATTACGCCTTCAAACCACTGGTTGCAATTCCTTCCACAAAGTTTTTCTGGAAAACTGCAAAGCATACAATGACCGGAAGAACAAATACAACCGCTGCTGCCATCAGCCTTGCCCAGTCCACGGAATATTCACTCATATACTGCTGAAGTCCTAAGGAAAGTGTATACATACCAGGCTTCGTTATAAAAATCAAAGGATATAAATAATCACTCCAGGCATCCAAAAATGCATATATCCCGATGGTGGTAAGAACCGGTTTGCAAAGGGGAAGTGCAATTTTATAATAACGCTGGAATTCCGTAGCTCCGTCGATTTTCCCTGCCTCGATCAGACTGTTTGGAATACCTGCAAAAAACTGCCGGACAATAACGATATAATATGCCTTTCCAAAAAATGCCGGAAGAATCAGGGGAATGTATGTATTCGTAAGCCCAAGCTTAGAATAAATCTTATACAATGGCACCATGGTAACAGTTATAGGGATCATCATCGTCGCCATGACCAGGCCTGAGATGATGTCAGCGCCTTTCCATTTGATTTTTACCAGGGAATACGCTACCATAGGCGTAACCAGAAGCTGGCCTATAAGGGAAATGGCCGTGATAAACACTGTATTTCCCATGTACTTAAAATATGGAATTGCTGCAAAAGCTGCCGGATAGTTCTCCTTCACCCATACACGGGGAAACAGCTTTACCGGAATGGTGAACGCATCGTTGTTGGTTTTGAAAGAAGTGAGCACCATAACCATAAAGGGCGATATGAAAATCAAAGCCAGCAAGGCAACCAGAGCAAAAAATAAAACTTTGCTTATACTATTCTTCATGCTTATTCACCTCCGGCATTTTCTGTAACTTTTCTTGTAACTTTGGTCATAATAACCGTCAAGATTGCAACAATGATAAACAGCAGCCACGCCATTGCCGAAGCCTTACCCATCTTTAAATAGGTAAATGCATTATGGAATACATACAGCGGATACATAAGAATGGAATTCTCAGGTCCGCCGGCGGCGCTTCCGCCCTTTACTCCGGCATTTGCACTAATTATAATGTACACCTGCTGGAAATACTGGAATGCATTTATGGTACTTAAAATGGCCTGATACACCAGAACATGAGCAATGCATGGTACCGTAATATAGAAAAATCTGGCAACCTTTCCGGCACCGTCGATTTCTGCGGATTCATAGTAGCTTCTTGGCACGGACTGTAAGGCTGACATGCAGACTAACATCATGGTACCGGTGTTCCACGTTCCCATGAGGACCAGCGCCCACTTGGTATAATGAGCATCCATAAGCCATGCCGGCCCGCTGATTCCAAACCAGCTTAATACGTTATTGATATAGCCGTAGGTAGGGTCAAACATCCAGATCCATACCATAGTCGCTGCAACCATAGGGATTACGGAAGGCAGGAAAAATGCTGTCCTGACAAAACCGCGCCCCTTAAAATTGGCGCATACGATGCTGGCCAGAAGCAGCGCTACGAACAGATTGATGGGCGTAGATACAAAGGCCATAAATAAGGTATTTCCCAAGCTCTTCCAAACAAGAGGATCACTGAAGATGTCTTTATAATTATCTAGTCCCACCCACTGCGGAGCTGTTACGGCATTGAACTTTGTAAGGCTGTAATACAGAGAGCTTATCAGCGGGTATACGCTAAAAGCCATAAAGCCCAGAATCCACGGAGATGAAAACAGCAGGCCGTTTATAAAATCCCGCTGAGTCGCGTTTCGTCCCTTCATTCCTTTTCCCCTCTCAAACATGAAGATCAGGGCACTGCATTATGCAGATTTCTGCCTGCAGCGCCCCTAATTAGTGAATTGTTATTTTAAATTTGCGCTTTGTCCTGTGAGAGCTTTCAGTGCTTCTTCAGGAGTCTTTGAACCGGAATAAACGGTATCAAGTGTTGCATTGATCATGGATATGTATTCATCATAATCCGCCATTACCGGATACTGAATGCCCTTTTCCTGCTTTAAAGCGTCAATAAATTCTGTAAATCCAGGAACTGCCTTGATATCAGCATCATCGTATAAAGCTTTTACTGCCGGAAGATTTCCTGTTCCAAGGTCAATGATCTTAGCGCCTTCCTGACTGCAGAGCCATTTTGCAAAGTCCCAGGCTCCATCTTTATTCTTAGCCATTGCCGGTACTGCTACAGAGTCAGTCTCATAGCGGCTGGTTCCTCTTAACTCCGGATTTGCCTGTGTACCAGGAATCAAGGTAATGCCATAATCAACGGTGGAATTAAAGTTCTTCATCATGGTCGGCAGCCAGGAACCATCAAGACGGAACAGCTGCTTTCCCTGGAAGAACATATCCTGCTCTGTATAGCGGTTTGTATTTGCTGTTCCAATAAACCCATCCAGAGCTTTTCCGCCAAACTGGTCTCTGTATTTAACGTTCATATTAAGGCTCTCTAAAATGCCTGCGTTATCAGGAGTAACATTGGATTCCTCATCCCACCATCTTCCGCCAAAGCCGTAGATCAGCTCCTGTCTGGCAGAAGCATATGGGAATAAAGGATATCCAAGCACCTCAATATTTCCGCTGCCATCTACCTTCGTGGCCTTTACCGCCATCTCATACATCTCTTCCATGGTTTTTGGCGGCTCGGTGTATCCGGCTTCCTTCAAGAGTTCCTTGTTGTAGTACATCTGAATGGTGTAAGCATCAAGGGGAAGAGCATAAATGGCTCTGTCAATGGTATTTGCATTCATCGCCTGCTCAGAATAAATGGAAGAATCAAAGGATTCCTTGTCTGCATATGGCTGAAGGCTTTCCAGCAAGCCATTCTTCTGATACTGCACCACGGTCTGGTTGCTTATTTTGATTACATCAGGTGATTCGTTGCTGCTCATGGCTACGATTACTTTCTGAGCATCCGTAACACTTAAACCTTCCACCTTATAATTGCTCTGGGAAGCATTGTACTCACTGATCGCCTTCTCATAGACAGCTGCTTCATCCCCTGTGTTGTTGTACCAGAACGTGATCACCTGTGCTTCCTTGTTTTCTGCCGGAGCAGACGTTTCCCCGCTTGTTGTCTCCCCGCTGGCCGCTGTTGTCTGTGCTGTGGTGGCCTGTGTGGAAGAACTGCTGCCGCAGCCGGTAACCGCTAATGCAGCCATACCTGCAGCCATGATAATACGAATTGCTCTTTTCATAAAATACCTCCTTTTAAAAATATGGTTTGAACTTTTTGTTGATCGACCTTCAACATTTTGTTTAACTCATAATCAATATATACTATACTTCATGTGTTTTGTCAACAATAATAATGGGATTACTTTCGTTTTTTTGTTTGTTTTTTATAATGTTAACTTTTTTATTCAACAAATAATGGATTATTACTGGACTTTATCTCTCATTTCATTTATAATTTACTTAGACATTTTGTTGAAAGGATAAAATACTACTATGGGATATGTTTCTGATAACTTAAACCTGTTATCTGACATTGCAAAATGCATTGCGATGCAATTCGGCGAAAACTGTGAAGTGGTCTTGCATGACCTTACCCTGCCATATGACCAGACAATCGTTGCCATCTGGAATGGACATGTGACCGGAAGAAAAGTCGGAGATGGAGGCACCAATGCCGGATTAGAGATTTTAAAGGGATCCACATCACCAGATGACCAGTACAGCTATGTTAATGCCACACCTACCGGCCGGATCTTACGTTCTTCCAGCAAGTACTTTCGTGATGAATATGGAAAAGTGAACGGAAGCTTGTGCATTAATTTAGATATTACAGATATGATTAAATGTGAAAACACCTTACGGACCTTTACCTGTTCCAGCTCCCAGGCTCTTACCCAGACTCCTGAACTGTTTGTGGGAAATGTTGATGAACTGCTGGAAATCATGATGAAAGATGCCGTAAACATGACCGGAAAATCCGTGGGGAATTTGACAAAAGAAGAGAAGGTGTCTGTTGTACACACCTTAGACGACAAGGGCTTTTTCCTGATAAAAAAAGCGGCTGAAAAGCTGGCTGACTTTTTGGGATTATCCAGATACAGCATCTATAACTATCTGAATGAAAGTCATTAGATTGCCATGATCAGTGAAATGATAAAGAGGGTTCCTGAAAGTCACAGAATGACTTTCAGGAACCCTCTTTTTTTAACATTTATGTTTCTTATATCACCGCAGCCGGTACCCTGTTATTGACTCAGGAATCCTGCAAATCAAGGTTATCTTCCATCTCCTCTTCATCAAGCTCCCGCATCAACTCCGGAAAACTCTCCCGCTCAAATTCCTGAATGGATATAGATTTCTTATTTGGATTGGCGAACACAAAGGTCTTGTCCACGTTTTCCACATAATTCTGGATCTTGTCATTGGTTGCGCTGATGATAGCCTGGAAGCCCAGTCCTCTGATCAGCTCAATACAACTTGCCACCTTTTCCGCATCCATCTTGGAGAACGCCTCATCAAGCACCACCAGGCGAAGGGTGGGATTTCTCTG
>Ga0213828_1001061_pt1 | contig 23883 bp, 19 predicted proteins | sample MC6MC0897MG_FD_180664 | JGI IMG/M metagenome (GOLD analysis project Ga0213828, IMG submission 180664) | Enriched soil aggregate microbial communities from Iowa State University, Ames, United States - MC6-MC0897-MG | ecosystem: Environmental > Terrestrial > Soil > Unclassified | place: USA: Iowa... | reverse complement strand
ATTGCTGCGGCCGATGAAGATCGCGCCGGCGGCGCGCATGCGCTCGACCAGAATCGAATCGTGCGCCGTCACCACGTCCTTGTAGACCAGCGACCCCATCGACGTGACCATGTCCCGCACGGCGGTCAGGTCCTTGGGAGCCTGCGGCATGCCGTGCAGCCATCCCTGCCACTGCCCCGCGGCCAACTGCGCATCGCGCGCGTCGGCTTCGCGCAGCAGCTCGTCGCTGTCGCGGCGCGCGACGATCGCATTCAGCTTGGGATTGACCCGGTCGATATGCGCCAGGTACGCCTGCATCACTTCACGGCAGGACACCCGGCGGCTGCGGATGGCATCCGACAGCGCGTGCGCGGGCATAGCGACGATGTCATTGAGCGGGGCGGGGGTAGGCATGGGCGTTCGTCTCCTTGGCGCGCGCCGCGGATCCGCCGGGCGCGCGTATTGTCATTGGGCGCAGCGCGGCGGCCGGCCGCGCGCATCGCGACAATACTACGCAAATCGGCAACGCCGCGCCCAGGGCGTGAAGGCTTCCGCGCGCCGCGGACACCGGCAGGGCAACGGCAGGACAACGGCAGCATGCCGCGCCGCCCGGCGCCCCCGTCTACTGCCGCGCCAGACCGTTCTTGCCGATCAATTCCAGCAACCCGTCCGACAAGGTCCCGCGCCAGCTCAGGTAATCGTGGCCACCCGCCACCTCGCGATGGGTCACGAGATAACCCTTGGCTCGCAGCACGTCGCGCAGATGGCGGTTGGTCTCCAGGATGCCGGGCTGGCCGCCGCGCCCCGATTCAAACAGGCCCGCGCCCAGGAAGAACCGCACCGGCAGCGTCCGCACCGCCACGAATTGCCGCGTCAGCCACTGGTCTTCCTCGCCGGGCGGCGACCACCAGTACGAGCCGGACTGGCTCAGCACATTGCCGAAGACCTCGGGATGACGCAACGCCGCATACGACGACGCCAGGCCGCCATAACTTGACCCGCCAATCACCGTGCGTGCCGCGGGCGCTGCAATGCCCTGCTTGCGCGCCCACGGCATGAGCTCGCGCGCCAGGAAGTCGGCGAAATCCGGATTGGGCGGCAACTCGCGGCCGCGCGAGTCTGCGGTGGGGTTGTCGATCAGCACGGCCGCGGTCGGGGGAATGACGCCGGCCGCGATCATGTTGTCCAGGATGGTGGGCGTAGGCACACGCCCCAGATAGGCGCCCGCGTCGAACAGCACCAGCACGTGGTTGTCCGGGCCATCGGACTTCCAGCCTGCCGGCCGGTACAGATGAATCGTGCGCGTATTGCCCAGGATTTCGCTGCGCAGTTCCAGCGCCTCGACACTGCCGGCGGGCACACCAGCGCGCGGCGCGACCCACGGCTGCGCCGGCGCGTCCGCCAGTTCCAGCACCGAATAGGTCTGGAACGCGTCGATGCCGCGTTCGGGATAGACCTTGGGATTGTTGGGGTCGGCCTGCGCCGTGGCGAGAATCGCGCGCCGCCGCGCCATACCGGTCCCCGGCAGTTCCGGCACATCGGGCGCCAGCCGGTAAGACAGGCGGGCCGTCTTGGGCACCAGGAAGCTCACGTACCAGACGTCGGAATCGCCCAGCCGCGACAGCTGCGCGTGGTCCGTTGACGGACCGCCGAAGAGGCGCACGTTACGTTCCGCGCCCTGCCACAGGAAGGTCACACGGTCGTGCGTGGCGTTTGCCGGCTCGATCAGCGGCGTGCCCTGCTGCTTCATCTCTTCCCAGAACGTGGCCGTCGTGCCGCCCTGCGACAACGTTTGGGCCAGCGCGGCCAGGCGCGGGCTGTCCAGCGTGGGCGCCGGCGCATGCTGTTCGGACAGCGGCAGGCGTTGGGTCACGGACCATTCATACGCACCCTGCCCCTGCGCCCGTATGGTATAGACGCCATCGGCCGGCCCCACCAGCATCAGCACGCCGGCCGGCTTTTCGCGGTCGCTCAGGCGGCGGACATGGCGCCCTTGCGGGTCCAGCAGATCCAGCGTCACGCCGCTGTCCGCCGACCACGTTCCCGCCACGAATTCACCCTTTTGCATGGGGAGCGGCTTGTCGGCACGGCCCTGCGGCATGACCGCGCCTTGCGCTGACTGGGCAACCGCCACGCCCGGCGCTGTCGCAGCCAACGCAGCCGTTAATGCCGCTTTCAACGCAACGGCCAAGACCGTCGAAGTCAGACCATTGCGCCGCCCGATCATCTGTCGCATATCCATCCGCCTTAATAAGAATGGATATCATTATTGCCGAAAACGGATCCCAATCCCGTCCGAGCACGCGTCCGAATAAATTACGCCGCGCCGCTTGAGCCATATCAACCCGCGTGCTTCCACCCTCGCCCTAAGATCGCCTCCTGCCCCCCGCCCGGAGACCATCTTGACCACGCACGACATCGCCACCGATACCGCCACCGCCGACATCTGCACCGAAGCCGAAATCCAGGACCTGGTCCATACCTTCTACGCCAAGGCGCGCGCCGACGAAGCGCTCGGGCCAATCTTCAACGGCATGGTCCACGACTGGGACAAACACCTGGCCACGCTCTCGGACTTCTGGTCAGCCGTTATCCTGGGCACGCGGCGGTTCACCGGCATGCCCATGCCCAAACACGCGGCCATGCCCAACCTGAAAGCCGAGCTTTTCGAACGCTGGCTGGTCCTCTTTGGCGAGACCACCGACGCCCTGCCCAATCGCGCCCTGGCCGATGCCGCGCAGGAAATGGCCAAACGCATGGCGCGCAGCCTCTGGTACGGCTATCAGTTGTCGCGCGATCCCAACCAGCCGCTGACCGAACTCCGCTCGCCGGCGCAGCCCGAACCACATCCCGAAGCGCGCCCCGCCTAGCGGCTCGCGCGATCAGTCCACCCGCCACCACCCCGGCAACAGCCCGCGCACCTTGGCGCGGCGATAGCGGTCATCGATGAGGTGCACGGTGCCCTCATCGTGTTCGGTCCGGATGACCCGGCCCGCCGCCTGCACCACCTTCTGCATGCCCGGGTACAGATACGTGTAGTCGTACCCGTTCTCTTCGCCATAACGCATGTCCATGGCGCGCTTCATGTTTTCGTTCACGGGGTTGACCTGCGGCAGCCCCAGCGTGGCGATGAACGCGCCGATCAGCCGCTTGCCCGGCAGGTCCACGCCTTCCGAGAACGCGCCGCCCAGCACCGCGAATCCCACGCCTTGCCCCGTTTCGGTAAACCGCGCCAGAAAGGCCGCACGCCCCGGCTCGTCCATGCCGGGCGTCTGCAGCCAGATCGGCACTTGCGGATGGCGCTCCCGCATCAGGTCCGTCACGCGCTTCAGATAGTCAAAGCTGCTCAGAAAGCCCAGGTAATTGCCCGGCCGCTCGTCGTACTGGCGCGCGATCAGGTCCGCGATGGGCGCCAGCGACCGCTCGCGATCGCGAAAGCGCGTGGATACGTTGCCCACCACGCGCACGGCCAGCTGCCCCGCCTGAAACGGCGCGGCCACGTCGATCCAGGGCGTGTCCTTGGGCAGCCCCAGCGTGTCCCGGTAGAACTGTTGCGGACTGAGCGTGCCGGAAAACAGCACCGTCGCATGCGCCGTCGCGTAGCGCGCCGCCAGATACGGCGCGGGAATCACGTTGCGCACGCACAGCGTCGACGGCGGCGTCTTGGCGCTGCTGACGCCCGCCTCGCCCAGCGTCACGTCAAACAGTGCATGCGAGCCGAACTGTTCCGCCAGCCGCATGAAATGCAGCGCCTCGAAATAGAACCCCAGCAAGGGATCATCCTGCGCCAGCGGCGTCTGGCCGATGAACTCGGTGATGGCCGCCACCGCCTTCTGCACTGCCGTCAGCACGCCGGCTGGCGCCTCGTCGTACGCCTGATAGCGTTCCGTCTGCTTTTTGTTCAGCGCGTTCCACGACCGGTGCAGCCCGTCCAGCGGCTTTTTAAGCGCCTTGGGCGCCGCATACCGCGCGGCGGTCAGCCGGTTCTGGTCGAGCTCGCCCGTGTACATGCGGCGCGCGCGGTCGACCAGGTTGTGCGCCTCGTCGACCAGCACGGCCACCTTCCACTGATGCGCCTGCGTCAGCGCATGCAGCATGGCCGTGGCATCGTAGTAATAGTTGTAGTCGCCCACCACCACGTCGCTCCAGCGGATCAGCTCCTGCGACAGGTAATACGGACACACCTCGTGTTCCAGCGCGATGGCGCGCACGGTCGGCGCGTCCAGCCGCGTGTGTTCAACCGCCGCGGCGCGGGCCTGCGGCAGACGGTCGTAGAAGCCGCGCGCCAGCGGGCAGGAATCGCCGTGGCAGGCCAGATCCGGATGCACGCAGCTTTTATCGCGCGCTTGCAGATCCAGAATTCGCAAGCCCGGCTTGGCCGGCTGCGCATTGATGGTTTCCAGCGCCTCCACCGCCAACCCGCGGCCCGATCCTTTGGCCGCCAAAAAAAACACCTTGTCCAGGCCCGTACCCGGACTGGCCTTGAGCAGCGGAAATATCGTGCCCAGCGTCTTGCCGATGCCCGTAGGAGCCTGCGCCATCAGACAGCGGCCATCGCGCGCCGTGCGGTAGACGGCCACGGCCAGATCGCGCTGCCCGGCTCGGAACTCGCCATGCGGAAATGCCAGCGCCTCAAGCGCCGCGTCGCGCGCCTGCCGGTGCGCCAGTTCCGTCTTGGCCCACGCCAGAAACCGTTCGCATTGCAATTGGAAGAACGCAGCCAAGTCCGCAGCCTCGTGCGTTTCCACCAGCACGGTTTCTTCCTCGGTCGCGACGTTGTAGTACACCAGCGCCACCCGCACGTTCGCCAGACCACGCGCCTGGCACAGCAGATGGCCGTACACCTTAGCCTGCGCCCAATGCACCACGCGGTGATTCTCGCGCACGCTGTCGAACTGCCCGCGGTAGGTCTTGATCTCTTCGAGCTGATTGGCCGCCGGGTCGTAGCCGTCGGCCCGCCCGCGCACCAGCAGATCGCCAAACACGCCCGACAAAGACACTTCGGTTTCGTAGTCCGGCCCGCGCCGCCCTGTCACTGCCGCGTGCCCCGCCATGCCTTCCAGGCCGCTGGGCGCAGGGGTAAAGCGCAGGTCAAGATCGCCGGCCCGCGCCGTGAACTCGCACAACGCCCGCACTGCCACCGCGTAGCTCATGCGGCCTCCTGCAACCAGCTCACGTGGCATACGCGCACCGGCATGCCGTGCGCCACGCAGTACTGGAGCCAGCGGATCTGGTTGTCCTGCAGCTTGTCGCCGGGTCCCTTCACCTCGATCAGTTCATAACGGCGCTCGGCCGGCCAAAACCGCACCAGGTCCGGCAGACCGGTCCGGTTGCCCTTCACGTCGCGCAGCAGGCGCGTAAAGAAGAGCTTCAGATGCGCAGCGGGCAGGCAGTCCAGCGCCTGTGCCAGCAACGTTTCGGACAAGGCGCCCCAGAACACGAACGGCGACTGCAAACCCGCCTTGTCGGCGTACCGTTGAAGAATGACGTCGCGATAGGCGGGGGTATCCAGCTGCGCCAGACAGGCCGCGAAGTGCGCCTGCCGCCGCGCGTGAAAATCTGGCGCTTCCAGGTCGGCGGGTCCCCGCTGGAACGGATGAAAGAACGCGCCCGGCAACGGCGCAAACACGGCCGGCCAGCAAAGCAAACCGAACAGCGAATTGATCAGCGCGTTCTCGACGTAATGCACCGGCGCGTCGTCGTGATGCAGGTGATCGCGCGTCACGTATTCGACCGAGGAGGGATGCGCCGGGCGGACCAGCGCCAGTTCCGTACGCGGCAGGATGGGCGCTGCCGCACGCGCCGCCGCGCCCTGCCCAAGCCCGCGACGCAGCCGCGGCATCATGCGCGCTACGCGTTGGCTTTCCTCTTCGCTTTCGGGCGCGTTCGCCGCCGTCATGGCCAGCGCCATCGCGTCTTCAAACCGCTGCATCCGTTCATACACCCGGATGCGCCGATGCCGCGCGCCGGGATAGCCGCAGGCCGCGTACACGCGCTGGGCGGCTTCCCAATCCTGCGCACGCTCGCAGGCTTGTCCGATGCGCAGCAACACCTTGGCGCGGCGCTTTTCCAGCCAGGCGTTGCCACTGATGCAATCCTCTGCCGCGCGCAGCAGGTCGTCCACGGCCACGCCGTCGTCCAGCGCCTGCCTGCACGCATGCAACGCGAGATAACAGTCCACGTCCGCCCGCGTCTGAAACGCCCGCGACGCCGCATCGAACGGCACGGTCTCGTATTGGAATACGCCCAGGTCCGCCAGCACGAACTCCGACCAATCCTGATGCAGATTGCCGAAAAACATAAGGCGCAGCCGTTCGCAGCGGTCCGCCACCATCACGCGCCAGACGGCTTCCAAGGAATCAGGCGCCCAGCCGCAGAACGGCCGGGCGTCGGGCATGTCCGCCCGCAGCGTCGCCAGCATGTCGGACTTGCGCAGGCCCGGCCTGGCCGCCGCCTGCGATGCGAACACACGGCTCAGTTCGGGCTTGGTCAATAATGCAAACAGTTCATCCAGCGACATTGGCGCCCGCGTGTCCAGCCACCCTAGCGCTTCCAACGCCGCGGCCGCCTCTTCGACGACCGGGATCTCTTCGTACACCAGCCGGCTGGCCCGAAACCACGGCCCGCGCCGCATCAGCATGCGCACCATCAACGCCTGCGACGCCTGCGGCAACGCCGCGAAATCCGCCAGAAAGCGGCAATCGTCATCGTCCAGCAGGTCGGCGTAGCGGTCCGAGACCCACGCCAGCGCGCGCTGGAAATTGTGCAGATAGTAGTAACGGTGGGCGGGCAACATCGGCGGCGGCCGGACGGACTGTTTATTTATCCAGTAATCATAGCAGGCCGGCCTGTCCGGATTCTGTCGAAGCGTGCCTGACGATGGTCATCCCCTCTTCTTCTTCGGGCTCCACGAAATACGCCGTGATGTCGTCGTACTCGGCGTCGCTGGTGAGCCCCGCAAGAAACCCGCGCATGAAAAACGGCGCCGGAAAGCCTCAAGCTCTCCGGCGCCGTTTGCCATCCCGCCGGCAAAGCGGCGGGACCGTCAATCAGGACATCGTCACATCACTGCGCGCGCACCGGCTGCGGGGCCGCGCCGATGTCCTTACGCACCTTGGCCACGTCGGACGCGCTGACTGCCGCGCCCTTGTTGCCCCAGCTCGACCGCACGAAGCTCACCACGTCGGCGACTTCCTTGTCGGTCATGCGCCAGTCAAAGCCCGGCATCGCGTACGCAGTCGGGGCCGACGCCGTGCCCGGCATCTGCGCGCCCTTGAGCACGATGTGGATCAACGAGGCCGGATCGGCCGAGTTGACCGTCGAGCTCAACGCGAGCTGCGGGAAGGTCTCGGTATAGCCCTTGCCCGTGCTGCGATGGCAAGCCGCGCAGTTGTTCAGGAAGGCCATGGCGCCGTCGCTCTTGTCCTTGCCGGTGCGCAGCGCATTCGCCACGGACTCGTCATAGGCCAGCGGTTTGGTGGCATCCTTGTTCACCGGCGGCAGACTCTTCAGGTAGACTGCGATGGCGTTCAGGTCGTCGTCCGTCAGGTGCTGCGTGCTTTCCTCGACCACTTGCGCCATGCCGCCGAACGCTGCCGAATGCCCGTTGCGGCCGGACTTCAGGAAGGCCGTAATGTCTTCCTTGCTCCAGGCGCCCAGGCCGTCGGTCGCGTCGCCGCGCAGGTTCTTGGCCAGCCAGCCCTCGACCACGCCGCCCGACAGGAAGGCCGAGCCATCCGCGTCCGTCAGCGCCTTTTCCTGCAACGCCACGCCACGCGGCGTGTGGCAGGTGCTGCAATGCCCCAGGCCTTCGACAAGGTACTGGCCACGCAGCAGCGCCTGCTTGTCCGCGCCGCTCGTGTTCACCGTGACAGGCGCCGTCGCGACATCCGGCGCGAACATCCAGCGCCACACCGCCAACGGCCAGCGCATCGACATCGGCCAGACGATGTCGGTGTCCTTGTTTTCCTGCTTCACGGGCTCGACGCCGTGCATGAAGTAGGCATACAGGGCCTTCACATCCTCCGGCGTGACCTTGGCGTACGCGGTGTACGGCATGGCCGGGTAAAGCGAATGTCCGTCCTTGGCCACGCCGTGGCGCACGGCCCGGTCGAAGTCCTCGTACGAATAATTGCCGATGCCCGTTTCCTTATCCGGCGTGATGTTCGTCGAATAGATCATGCCCAGCGGCGAATCGATGCCCAACCCGCCGGCAAAGGGCTTGCCGCCCGAGGCCGTGTGGCAGGCGATACAGTCGCCGGCGCGCGACAGGTACTCGCCCTGCTTGATCATCTGCGCGTCGGTCGATGCGGACGTGCCGTCGGCCGCGAACGCGGCGCTGGCAACGAGGGCCGAGAAGGCCGCAACAATGGTTTGCTTGATCATTGTTCCGTCTCCTTAAGCCTGGACCAGCGGGCCGGGGTTCTTCAGGTACTGCTCGCGGATCGCCTGTGCCGCCCAGTAGGCCAGCGCGCCGACCAGACCGGTCGGGTTGTAGCCCATGTTCTGCGGGAACACGCAGGCGCCCATCACGAACACGTTCGGCACGTCCCAGCTCTGCAGATACTTGTTGACCACGCTTTCCTTGGGGTTCGAGCCCATGATGGCGCCGCCCGTGTTGTGCGTGCTCTGGTAGACGCGCGTGTCGTAGCGCGCGCCCTTCTTGCGCACGGCCACGAAGTGCTTTTCAGGATTCATGGCCTTGGCCACGGTCTCCATGCGCTTACCCATGTAGCCCAGCATGTCGAACTCGTTGTCGTGCCAGTCGAACGTCATGCGCAAGAGCGGCTGGCCATACGCGTCCTTGTAGGTCGGGTCGAGCGACAGGTAGGCATCGCGGTACGACATCACCGAACCGGAAATGCCGATCGTCATGAAGCGCTGATACGCATCCTGCACGCCCGCCTTCCAGGCCGTGCCCCACGTCGGGGTGCCCGGCGTCGTCGGCGTCTGCTTGATCGGACGGCCGCCGTAGCGCACGTGGCGGATGCTGGCGCCGCCCACAAAGCCCAGCGGGCCGTGGTCGAACTGGTCGCCGTTCAGGTCGTCCATACCCACGCCGCCGGCACCGGTGCCGACAAACGGGTTCAACTGCGTACCCTTGGGCAGCAGCACGTTGACCGCGCCGTTCATCTGGTACGCGTAGTTCTTGCCGACCACGCCTTCGTTGGTCTTCGGGTCATACGGCTTGCCGATACCCGACAGCAGCAGCAGACGCACGTTGTGCATCTGGTAAGCCGACAGGATCACCAGATCGGCAGGCTGATCGACCTCGTTGCCGTCCGCGTCAATGTAGGTCACGCCAACGGCCTTCTTGCCGGTCGAATCCAGATTGACCTTGATGACCTGCGAGCGCGTACGCAGCTCGAAGTTCGGCTTCTTCAGCAGCACCGGCAGAATCGTGGTCTGCGGCGAGGCCTTCGAATACATGTAGCAGCCGTAGTTCTCGCAGAAGCCACAGAAATTGCAGGGGCCAAGGCGCACGCCGTACGGGTTGGTGTACGGACCCGACGCGTTGGCCGCGGGGGTGGGATACGGGTTGAAGCCGACTTCGCGCGCAGCCTTCTCGAACAGCGAAGCGCCGTAGGTCGTGGCCAGCGGCGGCAGCGGAAATTCCTTGCTGCGCTTGCCTTCCAGCGGATTGCCGCCTTCGACGATCTTGCCGTTCAGGTTGCCGGCCTTGCCCGACGTGCCGCACACGTATTCGAACTTCGAGAAGTACGGTTCCAGTTCGTCGTAGGTCACGCCGAAGTCCTGGATCGTCATGCCTTCCGGAATGAACTTCTTGCCGTAGCGCGTTTCATACCGCGTGCGCAGTTCCAGCTCTTCGGGCAGCACACGGTAGTGCATGCCGTTCCAGTGAAAGCCCGCGCCGCCCACGCCCGTGCCCAGCAGGAACGAGCCGTTCTGGCGGTACGGCACGGCCACGTCATCCACGCCGTGGCGGATCGTCACGGTTTCCTTGGACAAGTCCTGGAACAGATAACCGCGCACCGAATATTTCAGCTCGTCGATCACCTTGGGGTACTCGGCGTCCTTGGGCGTGTCCTGCATGCCGCCGCGCTCCAGCGCCAGCACCTGCAGCCCCGCTTCGGTCAGCTCCTGACCCAGGATCGCGCCGGTCCAGCCGAATCCGACCAGCACCGCATCAACTTTGTCTTTCTTGATCGCCATGATTTAACCCTTCTCCCCAGAGATCGACACGGGGCCATAGGGATACTTCACGTTGGGCTGGTCGACCCAGTCCATGAAATCGGCGCGCGCGCCGGGAAAGCCCACCATCTTCCAACCCACCATGTTCTTATTGCCGCCGTAGATCGGATCGGCAAAGAAACCTTCCTTGGTGTTGGCCAAGAGGAAACTGAAGAACGTCTTGGACGGCACGGATTCGAATGCGATCTTGCCCGATTGCAGATCCTTCAGGATCTGTTCCTGCAAGGCCTTGTCGAGTTCTGCGTAGACCTTGCTATGCGTCTTCACGCACCAGGCATCACAGGCCTCGATGCCATTGCGATAGACCTGGCGGGGATTCTGATCGAGCTGGTAACCCAGTTCCGGCACCTGATCGGTGTGGAACGGCCCGTCCATGTACCACAGCTTGCCGTGGCCAAAGGGCGTTTCCATCTGACGGTCGATGAACTCGGGCACACCGGCCACGATGGCGCCAGGGCCGTACTCGTCGGCGGGAATCAGGTGATCCACCGCGGCAACGATGAAGGCCCATTCGGCCTCGGTGAAATAGGTGGGCTCGTAGGGCTTGGCCGCCTTTGCGGCGTTGCCGTCGGCGGCGTTGGTACAGCCGACCGTCAGGCCGCCGATCGCCAGCGTCGACGCTGGCACAATGGCCATCGTTTGCAGAAACCGCCGGCGCGGCTGTGCGTCATCAGTCATGGACATCTCCGTGAATACTCCAAGTTGTCCTAGCGCGCTACCGAACATGAAACCTGGAAACACGAACTGCCCGAGCTAGTGACAACACGCTCTTTTCTTGCTCAAAATCAACACTGCTCTTTGAAAAGGGACGTAAGAGCAGGTGTCGGCATTATGCGCTTCTGATCTGCTCATTCGACCGTATCAGATGGAATTTCTTGACGTGGGAAAGTCTTTTGCATTAAGGACAACGTAAGAACCTTCAAAATGCCGCGCTTTCTGACAGCAAGGTGAACGAAAACCCTTGATTCATGCGGCCCGCAGACGCGTGGTGTACCGCGCGCAATCCCTGAAATGAACCCCATGCACGCTCAATACAGCATTCACGACAGCCTTCCGTTGCAGTGGCAACCGCGCCTTGCCGGAGCGCGCCTCGAGCAGCAATCCATCGGTGAGTCGCGCGCGGACGTCTATCGCATTCGCAGCGCAAATCAGCCTGATCGCTATCTGAAATCCGAGCACACGGGCACGCTGCCCGAACTGCCAGACGAAATCGAGCGCCTGCAATGGATGGCCACGCACGGCCTGCCGTGCCCCACCGTGATCGACGCGGCCGCCACACCCACGCGGCACTGGCTGCTGATGAGCGCCGTAGCTGGCCAGGATCTGGCCAGCGCGGGTCTGCCGCCTGCGCAGGTGATCGCCATCATGGCCGATGCGCTGCATAGTCTGCACCGCATTCCCATCGACCAATGCCCTTTCGATCACACCCTTGAACGGCGTATCGCCGAGGCCAGACGGGCGCTGGACGCCGGCCTGGTGGACGAATCGGATTTCGATGACGAGAGAATTGGACGAACCGCCGAAGACGCGTTTGCGGAACTCCTTGCGACGCGGCCCACCACGCACGATCTCGTCGTGGCGCACGGCGATGCGTGCCTACCCAACTTCATGGCCGATGGCGGCGTATTCAACGGCTACATCGACTGCGGCCGCCTTGGCGTCAGCGACCGCCACCAGGACCTTGCATTGGCCGCGCGCAGCATCGAACGCAATCTGGGACGCGAGTGGATCGAGCCATTCTTTCGCAGCTATGGCGTCGAACCGGATGACCGCCGTCTTGCGTTTTACTGCCTGCTGGACGAGTTCTTCTAAGAGTTAGGCGCGCACGCGCGGCGGGCTACGCGCCTCGGCCGTAATACCCCAAAAACATCCCAACCGCTGAATCCGCCACGCGCTCGCGCTCCGCCTTTTTCAACGGTGGTTGCCCCAGCGTGACCTGCGGCCAGAACGCAAAGCCCTTGACCAGTCCCTCGAGCTGATGGCCCGCAAATACGGGATCCACCTCGGCCAGGCGACCATCGGCAATCGCCGCCTGAATCCACGCCGTCACCCCGCTGCCCTTCTCGTCCATCCGGCACACGATGTCCTGCGCGCGGTCCGGCGAATGAATGATCTCCGCCATGGCGACGCGCGCCAGATCAATGAAGCTGGCGTCGCCCAGCAACTCCAGTTTCTGCATCAACAACTGTCGCAATTGCTGCGCCAGCGGAAGATCGGGCCGGTAGGCCATGTCGACGCTGGCCGCGCTGCTGGCCCACAACTGCTCCAGCATCAGCGCGAACAGCGCCTCCTTGCTCGGGAAATGGTTGTAGACCGTGCGCTTGGACACGCCAGCAGTCTGAGCGATGCGGTCCATGCTGGTGGCCTCGAACCCCGCAGTGCGGAATTCCTCCACCGCCGCGCGCACGATGTCCTCTCGCTTGCGGTCGGTCAGGCGTTTGGGCGGGCGTTCCTTGGCGGAATCGGGAGCTTTCGTCGACATGGGCGAAATTCTACACCGGGCGGTGTACTTTTCCGATTTTGGAAACTACACTGTGCAGTGTAATTTTTGGCGCGAGCGGTTTGCCGCGATCGCGCCATTTTTCGAATCTCATGGGAACACCCGCCGTGACCGTCCTCTCCGCCTGCAACCGCCGCGCCTTGCCGCTTTATCCGCAATCCCCCCAACAGCGCGACGGACGTTTCAGCAATCCGCGGCCGCGCCCCGCCATGGGCTTCTGGAAAGGCGTCAAGCTTGCCTGGACCGTCCTCTTTGCCAAACCACGCGGCACGGTTCCCGACATCGCCATCCCCGTGCGCCCGCTGGACCGCGCAGCCCTGGAAGCCGCCCCGGACCGCAGCCTTTACCGGCTTGGACATTCCACCATCCTCATGAAACTGCGCGGCCGCTTCTGGCTGACCGACCCGGTCTTCTCCGAACGCGCTTCGCCCGTGCAATGGGCCGGCCCCGCCCGCTTTCATGCGCCGCCCATCAGCATCGACGACCTGCCTCCGATCGCAGGCGTCATCCTGTCCCACAACCATTACGACCACCTCGACCGCGCCGCCATTGCACAGCTTGCGAGCAAGACCGCGCACTTCATCGCGCCGCTGGGGGTCGGCGACCAACTGGTAGCCTGGGGCATCGACCCCGCCCGCGTCGAGCAATTGGACTGGTGGCAGTCCACCGAGGTCGACGGCCTGCGACTGACCGCCACGCCCGCCCAGCACTTCTCCGGCCGCGGTCTCACCGACAGCGACCGCAGCCTGTGGGCCTCGTGGGTCATCCAGGACGCCGACCTGCGCGTCTTCTTCAGCGGCGACACCGGCTACTTCGACGGCTTCAAGGCCATCGGCGACGCTTACGGCCCCTTCGACCTGACCCTCATGGAAACCGGCGCGTACGACACGCGCTGGGCCTTCGTCCACATGCGACCCGAAGAGACCCTTCAGGCACACCTGGACCTGCGCGGCCGCTGGCTGCTGCCGATTCACAACGGCACCTTCGACCTGGCCATGCACCCGTGGGAACAGCCGTTCGAGCGCATCACGGCATTGGCGCGGGACCATGGCGTCGATCTGGCCACACCGGTCATGGGAGAGCGCGTCGATATCGGGGCGCCGCAAGCGGGAACGGCTTGGTGGCGCGCCGGGCAGGCGCAGCGGTAAAAACGGGCCGGCCCGGTTGCGCAAGCCGGGCTTACCCACGGCGGCCGTCCAGTACAATCCGCGTTTGGCGACGTTGTGATCGCCCCTCTGTCTGGACCCCAAGCATGTTGCGTCTGTCTGAAATCAAGCTGCCGTTGAACCACACGCCCGAGGAACTGCCCGCGGCAATCCTCAAGAAATTGGGCATTCCGGCCAGCGACCTGAACGGCTTCACCATCTTCCTGCGCAGCTACGATGCGCGCAAAAAGCACAACATCCTGCTCATCTATGCGCTGGATGTCGACGTCGCCAACGAAGCCGCGATCCTCAAACGCTTTCACGACGACCGCAACGTCAAGCCGTCTCCGGACACCGAATACAAATTCGTCGCCCAGGCGCCCGCCACGCTGAGCAAGCGCCCCATCGTCATCGGCACCGGCCCCTGTGGCCTGTTTGCCGGCCTCGTCCTGGCGCAAATGGGCTTCAAGCCCATCATCCTGGAACGCGGCAAGGCCGTGCGCGAGCGCACCAAGGACACCTGGGGTCTGTGGCGCAAGCGCATCCTGAATCCGGACTCCAATGTCCAGTTCGGCGAAGGCGGCGCCGGCACGTTCTCGGACGGCAAGCTCTACAGCCAGATCAAGGACCCCAAGCACTACGGCGAAAAGGTCTTGAAGGAATTCGTCCTGGCCGGCGCGCCCGAAGAAATCCTTTACGTCAGCAAGCCTCACATCGGCACATTCCGCCTGGTCGGCATGGTCGAAGTCATGCGCGACACCATCACCAAGCTGGGCGGCGAAGTCCGCTTCTCCAGCCGCGTTGAAACGCTGCATCGCGAAAACGGCAAGGTCACCGGTGTCACGCTGGCAACCGGCGAACACATCGAGGCGGACCACGTCGTCCTCGCCATCGGCCACAGCGCGCGCGACACCTTCCAGATGCTGCTCGACCAGGGCGTGTTCATGGAAGCCAAGCCCTTCTCCATCGGCTTTCGGATCGAACATCCGCAATCGCTCATCGACCGCGCGCGCTTCGGTCCCAACGCCGGCAATCCGATCCTGGGCGCCGCGGATTACAAGCTGGTGCACCACGCCAGCAACGGCCGCTCGGTCTACAGCTTCTGTATGTGCCCGGGCGGCACGGTCGTCGCGGCTACGTCTGAACCCAACCGCGTCGTCACCAACGGCATGAGCCAGTACTCGCGCAACGAACGCAACGCCAACGCGGGCATCGTTGTGGGGATTTCGCCTGAGGTCGACTATCCGGAGCATGTGCTGGCCGGTGTCGACTTCCAGCGCAAGTGGGAATCCCAGGCTTTCGAGCTGGGCGGCCGCAACTACAGCGCGCCGGGGCAGTTGGTGGGGGATTTCCTGGAAGGCAAGGCCTCGACGGAATTCGGTTCCGTGCAGCCGTCCTATACGCCCGGCGTCCACCTGACCGACCTGGCCACCGCCCTGCCCGACTTCGCCATCACTGCGATTCGCGAGGCATTGCCCGCGTTCGACAAGACCATCAAGGGCTTCAACATGCCCGATGCCGTGCTGACGGGCGTGGAAACGCGGACGTCGTCGCCGATTCGTATCAAGCGGGATAACGAGACGTTGGAAAGCATCAATACGCAGGGCTTGTTTCCCGCGGGTGAAGGTGCGGGTTATGCGGGCGGGATTCTGTCGGCGGGGGTGGACGGGATCAAGATTGCTGAGGCTGTGGCGCTGAGCATTATGGGGCGGGCGGGTTAAGTCGCGACCAAACCGCCAGCCGGCCCCCGGGCCGGCTACCCTACCCTGACTTACGCAGCCTCGCGCATCGCCCAGGGCAAGAGAAACTGTCCAATCCGTTCTTCGATGCGGCTCTCCACCGTCTTGAGCCGCAGCACGGCAACGCCGCTTTTCTCCAAAATGCTGTCCTTCAACGCATCCCGCTCCGATTGCTCGAGCGTGCCATGCGTCCCGCCGTCGACTTCGATCACGCCGACGGGCGCTTTCCCCACCCTGAAATAAATCACGAAATCGCAGCTTGCGCCCTGTCGCATGAACTCGCGCTCGCGGGCCGTCAGGCCTGGATTGGACATCGCCGCGACTTGATTCAGCGGGACCTGCGAATGACACATCAGCGCGGCGCAGACTGGCTCAGACAGCGCGTCCCGCAGCAACGCAGCCACGATGCGCTCGGAGCGGTATGCGGAATCTTTCTGCTGCAAGCGAGAGGCAAGCCGATCAAGCGACTTGTCGTATTCGCTATATAACAAGTCAAAGGCCGACACCACGGGCGCGCGCAGGATCTGCTTTTCGTCGGCGTAGTACTCCATGTAGCGGATCAATGCAGCAATCGGACCATTCCCAGCCGTAAAGACATCGTCTCCCGTCACCAATGTGAATCGCTCCTTGGCACGTGACACCGCCACATTGACCATGCGCGCATCGTCAACAAAATTGATCCGCTTTTCGTTCTCGCGCTTTTTATCAAGCACTGTGGAAAAGACGATCTCGTCGCACTCCCGACCTTGAAACTTGTGTACGGTGTCGCGCACAAAATCGCTGGGCAGATGCGATCCGGACAAGACAACCTGGGCTCTGAACGGTGCGATGAACCCTCTTCCTTCATCCTGCCACGCGCCATCCGAGCTCCGCGCTTCCAGGGACGCCATCAGGGAATCCAGTTCGCGAAGATTGGTATTTCCGCGCGAATGGTTTCCTTTGGCGGTAACGACAAGCCTTAACGCCCCGCCGCTTGCGTCGCTGTTCATCGGTATGAGTTCGTTGCCGTAAAACTGCTGATTGCAGAACTGGATGATTCTGGAATGACAGCGATAGTGTTCCTTCAGCAGCGTCCTGGGCAACGCCCCCTTGAACACATCAATGGCCGAATTCAGAAGGCTGTGCTTCTCGCAGTCGTAAGCGGCCGCGGGAGCTGCTACTGCAACACCCGACGGGATGTGCGCGAGCTGTTTGCTGTCGCCAACGATGACGGCGTTCTTCGCGCATCCCAGCGCCAAGATTCCCGGCACGATGTCTTGCTGGGAGGCCTCATCAATGATGACGTAGTCAAGGACCGCGCCCGACTCGATGGAATTGACGATTGAATGCGTGCTGCTGGTAAGGATCGGAAAGCGCTTGAGAAAGGCGTCGAAGTGGCGGCGGTACGTATCCGGTTCAAAAGGCGCAGTGTCTTGCACCTGCTGATGAAGATGCGCTTTCAGATATGTCATCGACCCCGTGGTCATGTCCTTTAGCAGCGCATCGAAGTTTCCGCCGGCCAATACGGTTTCGCAGGCGGCCAACTCCGCGTTCTTCTCGTTGAGCAAGCGGTCGTAATACCGCATCTGCAAGTCGTGGACGGCTGCGCGGCGCAGTTCACCATTCTCAAAGGCTTTGACGCGAATTATCTTGAAGTGCACAAACAGGTCAAACCGATTCCTTAACCCGATGCGCCCGTCGCCGAGGTGCCTCAGATAGGCCATCAGATCCGCCATCTTCTGCGCAGACAGCTTGAGTTTACGCAGGGATTCGACGCGCTGGCTTGGATTTTCTTCCTGCCATTGCTTCAGGTAACGCTGCTCCACCGACACCTCGTCGATTTCCGCCCTGAGCCTTGCCGCGGCGTTGTGCGCGGCCAAGAACTGCTTTAGCTGCGCGAGCGTCTTCTGCAACGACTCCATGTTTGGCGGCAACGCTGGCTCCCCCGCCGGTACCGCACGCTGAGCCGCAAAAAAATCCTCTCGGTTCTGTTTGCTCCCAAGGCAAGCCACCAGATAGTCCAGCCCGCACTTTCCGAGCTTTTCAAAGACGTTTCCCACGGCCGAATTGTTGTTGGAAAGGATGGCTACCGTTTGGCCTCGCAAAAGGATATTCGCGATGATATTGAGGATGGTCTGCGTCTTGCCCGTTCCTGGCGGCCCTTCGATCACACTTACCTGCGCTTCAAACGCGCGGTTCACTGCCGCCAACTGGCTTCATTGACGCCAAAGGGAAAGATCATGTTGTCCGCGGGCTGTCGCCGCGCGTTCTGCCCCGTGCAGTAGGCATGCAACGCCGTGTCCGCGCGCGGCGGCAACCGGTCCAACTGGCGGGTCACATTCGCCGCAACCATCTTCTGGTCCCCAGTTGCGGCGTCCTCTCGACCCTTCGCCACCGAGACGAAATACAGGAAAACGTCCCCGCCGTGCAACGGCGCCTGTGGAACAAGTTCGATGTCCGCAAGCTTCTCCACATAGATTTTGGAAGCGCCCGGGTATTCGATGGCGACATATTTTTCACCGTAGACCATAGCCCTCTCGACAGGCTTGGCCACGGCACTTCCCTTCTTCATGCGTAACACGTCGTTCAGCTCACGGGTCGGCTCCACCCGGCAATCGCTGATGGGCCGGCTGAAGGACTTGCCCGAAGGAAACTGACACGTCAGCACCAGGCTCTGGTGCTTGTCGCTCCAGTGGAGTGTCCAATCGCGGATCTGCCGCGTTTTATCTTCGCCAAGAACGAATACCGATGCCATAGCTTTACTACCCGACACTCCAAGCCAATTGCCGATTTAACAACGCCGATCTGAATGATCACAAATCCGACGCGTCCCGCAGCCGCACGCCGTCCAAATCCGCGGCACTCAGCGCGTCATACATCACCCGGTCGACCACCGGGTCGATCGACATCAGCGTTTGGCGGAATATGTGCGCATTTCCGATGCGCTCGTCTCGAAATACGAGATTGGCGCCGCCCACGACGCTGTAATACAGCTCGTCTTCGCCAGTCAGGAAATTCCGGTCGTACTTCTTCTTGACCCGCGACGCTTCCACATGCAGCGCGTCGAGCGTGCGCGTCACATTGCAAAAATAGTATTGCGGCCCCGGCGAGCCGTCGGCCTGCGTATAGTCGCAAGCACTGAACACAAAGGCCTCGGGATCGACCGACTCGAAGACCTGCTTCAACGGCTCCGAGACGATCCAGATGCCGCACCACTGCTCGAATTGCCGAAGCGCTCCGCCATTTTCAGGAACATGGACGATGTGCGGCCGTTCGCAGTATTGCGAAGGATCGCCGTCGGGCGGGACCATCGTGTACATGCCGGGCCGAATCAGCTTTTCCTCGTTGGCGATCACAATGCCCGGGCCAATGCCATCGCGCCAGAGGCTTGCGCCGAGGACGAAGTATTTTCCCTTCTGCGATTCAAACGTCATCACGTGAGCATTCTCCGGGGCAAGCCTCGCGCGTCTGAACGGCCAGGCGTTGGAAGTCGGTAGCGGCAAATCGGCCAGTCAGGCCGGCGTGCGAGGGAACTCAAGGCTCACAATCGTAACGCCAACAAGCGCCACCGCGATTATGCAGATGGCCGCGTCTGCGTCAGCCCCGTGGGCGGCCCGTCGATCGCCGTCCATCCCGCATCCACCGCCAGGCTGCTGCCCGAAATGTAGCTCGCGGCATCCGACGCCAGAAACGCCACCGCAGCGCCCACCTCGGAAGGCTGGCCCCAGCGGTTCAATACCGTGTGGCCGGCGTAGGTGTTGTAGATCTCGGGACGTTCCTTCAGCGGCTCGGTCAGACGGGTCTCGATGATGCTAGGCATCACCGCGTTGACGCGCACGCCGTAGCTGCCGACCTCGGCCGCGAACGCCTTGACCATCTGCTCGATGCCCGCTTTTGTCGCCGCATAGATGCCCAGACCGGGCTCGATCGTCACGGCGCGCATCGACGAGCACAGGATCATGCTGCCCGCGCCCTGCTTCATCATTGGCCGGCCGAAGTGCCGCATGAAGTGGAAGGCGCCGCGCAGGTTCAGGTTCACCACCTGATCGAACTCGTCTTCCGTGTAATCGACGATCAGCTTGCGGATGTTCAACGCCGGCGTCGCCACGGCGATGTCGATCCTTTTCCGCTCAGTCAAAACCCTGGCGGCCAACTGCGCGATGGACTCGCCGCTGGCGGCATCAGTTTGCATCCAGCCGGCCGCGCCGCCGCCGTCGATGATCTGCTGCGCGGTGGCCTGCGCACCGCTTTCGTCACGGTCCGCGCACATCACGTATGCGCCCATCGCGCCCAGCGCATGCGCCGACGCCTGACCGATGCCAGAAGCCGCGCCGAGTACGACCGCGATCTTGTCTTGAAGACTGAATAGTTGGGGGTAGTTGGTCATGAAGCTTGGGTGAGAACGGTTATGGATATGGACTGGCTCGTCGCGGGTATCGGGCTGCTGTTGAGGGATGCCGAGCGCCCGCCGCGACCGTCGGTCTGCCCAAGGCGCGGACGCTTGGCTATTATCCTTGCATGACCCAAGCCCCGCCTACCGCAATCGCGACGCAGATCGATGACGCCAAACACATCATCGAACGCCATCTCGGCGTACGCCTAGCCGCCATCCATCTGTTCGGCTCCACCGTCGACGGCGGGCTGCAACCCAACAGCGATATCGACTTGCTCGTCACCGTGACCGAGTCGCCAGACGCGGACACGCTCCGCGCGTTGGCGATAGAACTGCTGACGGTCTCCGCGCCACCGGGCCAGTCGCCCAGTTTGCGCGCGCTTGAAGTCACCGTGATGACGCTTCAGCATGTCGTGCCTTGGCGCCACCCGGCCCGCCGAGAGCTGCAGTTTGGCGAATGGCTGCGCGAAGATTTGCTGGCGGGCATCGTGGAGCCGCCCATGCAGGACCACGACATCGCCATCGTTCTGACAAAGTTGTTGGGCCACAGCATTCCGATCGTCGGCCCGCCCGCCGACCAGCTTTTTGAAGCCGTTCCGCGCCAAGATCTGACGCGCGCGCTGCTAGATACCGTTGCCCAATGGAACCAGCCGGACGACTGGGCGGACGACGAGCGGAACATCATCCTGGCGCTCGCGCGCATCTGGTACACGGCTGTGACGGGAGAAATTGCGTCGAAGGCGGACGCGGCGATGTGGCTGCTGGCGCGGATCGAACCGCAGTATCGGCCGATCCTCAGCCACGCGCGGGCGATTTATCTTGGGCAGGCACCGGACGATTTGGCGCAACGGCATGCGACCGAAACCGAGGCGTTCATCATTCACGCACGTAGAGTTATCGAGGGTCTTTGTGCCGCTCATTGACGGCGGAACCGGCGCATGACATTCATTGCGCCTCGCGTCATCGGGAGGCCGGCTGGCCGCTGGCATTACTGCTGAAGCGCAGGGCGGGTGTAAGCAACACGGCGTGCCGCCTGCCTCAAAGGCTCGGTGCAGCGACTTCCAAACCTGCGCATCAAGTCGCAGATTCGGAACTCGGTCCGTTACTGCTGCGAAGAACCGATCTGCAGAACCGAAGCGTCGCGCTGCATATATCGGTTCATGATCTGGCTAAGAATCGGGTTGCCCACATTCTCAGCTTTCGGAGCAGTCAAGCTGACGACCGCCGCGCATAGCTTGCCCGCCTGAACGGTCCGCCCCTTCACATCGGCCTGCACCGCCGCCGCCATGCCCTGCTTCCAAGCAGCGCCAACACCATCGACCGCCTGCTGGGCGACGGCGCAGTCTGCGTACGACAAAGCAATCACAACCGCCGGCGCATCCTTGACCTGCACATCGGCAATGATGCCCCCAAAGTAAGGCGGAATGCCGCGCCCACTGGACGCCGCGGCCGCCTGAAGCTTCTGCTTCGCGCTATCCAGATCGCCGGGCGATCCCGACAACACCTTGGCTGGATCGACCCCTTGCAGACCAAACACCGGCGAAATGACGGCCGCTTGCACGATCCTGCCGCCTTCCGCAGGCACGGCTTCCTTCAACCCGGCCACGGCAGCCGCCACGATCTCGCTGTCCGCAACGGACGGCGCAGTCTGGGACAGCGTCTTCATTCCCGTCGGCCCTGCCGCCTGCACCAACGCTGTATCAAGCGGCAAGACAAACGTCGGCATGCCCATCGTGCCCCGCCATGGCTGCTGCCCGGTGGCTTTGGTCAGATCGGGCTTATTGGGCTCGCCGTTTGCCAACAGGCCGGCCACATCGCTTTCCACTGACTTGAACTCAGCCTGCTTCAGTCGATCCACAAACTTCGCCGCGGATTGGTTGTCCTTCAGGCCCCAGTAGGTGACATTGCTGGGCGACTGGCCGAATCCGGCGAAATAGGACAACTCGTCGAACGGGATATGCGCGCTATCGGACCACTTGTCCAGACCGTGACCAATGGATTGAAGCGGAGTGATCGCCTGGGCAATGGACAACCGACGCATGGCGTCGGCGGTGGGCCCAGACTTTTCAAGGCCCCGCCACGCTTGCACGTCTAGGAAAGATATCTGTATCGCTTCAGGGGCGCTCAACACCACCTGCGGTACTTGCTTCAAGGCCTGCTGTAAGGTTTGCGTACTGTCCGGTGCAGCCACCGACGTGCCACAAACAGTCATCAAGCCAAGTGCAAGGGCCTTTAAGCGCATCCGATATCTCCTGTGGGGCGTTACCTAAATGAGATCGGGCAGTATATCAATGGTCTAGCATCATTAAAAAGCGAACGGCCGTGTGCCTGGCACGCTCCTATCATGCCGTTCAGAATCACACAAATGTTGTCGTTGACGAGATGCAATAGCCACTTCGTATAGGAGGACACAAGAAGTTCCAGTTGCCCTCAAATCATCGATTAAAAAAACCAGTCAGAAAGTTTTTCCCGATTTCTGGGCGGCTTTGACCCTATCCGCCACTTCTGCCTCAAGAGAATAGATAGTCTGCGCCAATCCGTACCTTGAAATCTGATCTACTGAGGGATTACGTTCAGGATCGTTAATTCTGATTTGGGTCGCTTCGGATATCGAATGGCTCAGGCATTGTTGAAAATCTAACTCGTCGTCGAAAATTGCCTCAACGACCTCACTAACGTCGTCTATGAGCACCGCCCTCAACGGACAGGCTTTAATTGTCTCAAGTAAAGCACTATCCAAAGTGGTTACGGCTGGGATATAGAATTTCGATCCCTTTAACTCAGTCATGAGTGTCTCGCACCAGCGGAAGATGAACAAATCCCATGCCAACGCGGATATACGTTTCAGCGAGTCTTTCGTCGGATGGCTAATTGCCCGCTCTCCAAAGACTGCCAGCCGACCAACGGGTTCATGAATGCCCATGATCGCCTTCCACCCAAAATAAATCTCTTTGAGTGGAAGCGTGTCAAACGAGTCAAGGCAGAATTCGACAAGGTTCGACATTGCGTCGTTCACAGCACGGCCCTTCCAGCACTCCAGAATCGAAAATAGCGTAACGGCGTAACAAACGTCACGCCTCGTGATCTGTCTCCAGCAATCACCGCTCGCCAACCAAGCGAGCCATTGGTCCTCTGCAGCAGGGATGTACTTCAGTAAACCCGCTTCATCAACCGAGCTAAGCCCCCGCTTAGCAAAGTGATGTGCAGCGGCCACTTTCACGAACGGCCACGGATTATTCGCCTTGGTCACTTCCCGCAAGTTCTCAAGAGAAGCAAACGTCCAGTCAATATGGCCGCCCAGAGTGGTTTGCACGAATCGCAGCGCCATCTCGACGGACCGTCTAGTACTTATTTCATCACCAGTAAAAAACTTTGGTAAGTCTGAAAACAAGTTTGTGTCCAGAATCGCCCTTACCCCAAATTGAAGATCTGCACGCCCCAAGCTCATTTGCGCGTGAATTTCTTCGGAGAAGGCGAGCATTCCTTTCCCGCAAAAAAGCGAATTTACACACGCCGCTTGCTCAAGCGCCTTTTGTATGGGAGCGCCGGTAAAATCCGACGCGAAAAGCAGTCGAATTCCGGAAAACGCGTCTCTGTCAGTTGAAAGAATCTGCGCGAGGGACTGGTGGCGATCTCGCTTCAAGAGCGCAATTTTTGCGCGCCGAAATTTTTCTTTATTTGTTGTTTTCATCATGCATGTTCGCTTGAAATTTCTTGCCAGTGCCAAATCCAGCACACGAAAAAAAGCCCGCGGTCACGCGGGCTTTTCAGCAGTCTAGCCGTTAGTGGCCAAGCTACGCCTATCGCAGAATCACTCCCACTCAATCGTCGCCGGCGGCTTGCTCGACACGTCGTACACGACCCGATTGATCCCGCGCACTTCATTGATGATCCGCGACGAAACGCGAGCCAGCAACGGATGCGGCAGCGGCGCCC
>Ga0213828_1001055_pt1 | contig 23987 bp, 19 predicted proteins | sample MC6MC0897MG_FD_180664 | JGI IMG/M metagenome (GOLD analysis project Ga0213828, IMG submission 180664) | Enriched soil aggregate microbial communities from Iowa State University, Ames, United States - MC6-MC0897-MG | ecosystem: Environmental > Terrestrial > Soil > Unclassified | place: USA: Iowa... | reverse complement strand
ATCTCCTCGAAAAAAGGCAGCGGTATTAAGGTCCTGATTTATGAAAAAGAATATACCATAGGTCAGGAAGAAGTGGTAGTTCCTGTAATCCGTTAGGTAAGGAGCCGCCTTATGGCGGCTCCTTTCACTATATTTTATGCTGCTTGGGCGGTAGATTGAGAGGAATGATACATGATTAGCTGGAAGATCGAAGAGAATGGATATGATTCCCGGAAGGCAATCAATCAGGGTAATAAATTTCTAACCGGCAATGGTTATATGGGAATCAGGGGAACACTGGAGGAGTACACAAAAGAACAGTTTCCTGCTGTGAATCTGGCTGGTATTTACGATCAGACAGGAAATGGCTGGAGAGAGCCTCTAAATGCTCCCAACGGTTTATATACCAGACTTCTAATAGAAGGGGAAGAATATAGCCTGCCTGAAAAGGTCTGGATGTCCCATAAGATGACTCTGAGCTACAGGCACGGATTATTCGGCCGTGAGACTGTCTTTCAGACGAAAAAAGGAAATATATCGTTACAGACCGAAAGATTTGCAAGTATGGAAGAAAAACACCTGATAGTCTTAAAGACAACGCTTACTCCTTCCTTTGACGGAGAGGTGGAGGTTATAACAGGGATTGACGCTGATATCTGGGATATTAACGGTCCTCACTATGACAGCGTAGATACCGGTTCTTTGAATGAATGCCTGTATGCATTGGGTACTACCCATGAGAACCAGGATCAGGTGGTCGTGTTTGAGACCATTGGGCTTCCAGGGAAGACGGATCAGATGGTAAACAGTGATGATCGAAAAGTAATGCGGCGTATCAGCATACCGGTAAAAGCTGGAGGGCAGTACAGCTTATATAAATACATAGCTGTTTATACCAGTAAAGATTGTAAGAACTATAAGGCAGAAGCAGAAAAGCTTGCACGAAAGGCCAAGGAAGTCGGATATGAACAATTGCTTTCAGATCATAAAAGCAACTGGGAAGAGAAATGGAAGGTCTCCGAAGTTTCCATTGAAGGAGATGATGAGGCAATGGAAGCTCTAAACTATTCTCTTTACCATCTTCACAGCATTGCACCAAGGCATTCTGAAAGTCTGTCCATTGCAGCCAGAGGGCTATCAGGTCAGACCTATAAAGGAGCGGTATTCTGGGATACCGAGATGTTTATGCTGGACTTTTTCCTCTTTACAGAGCCTCAAGTAGCGAAAACCTTGTTAAAATATCGTATTGATACGCTTCCCGGTGCCCGAAAGAAAGCTGAGAGTTATGGGTTTGACGGCGCCTTTTATGCATGGGAGAGTCAGGAGGGCGGTTATGATGCCTGTTCTGATTATAATGTAACAGATGTATTTACCGGTCGTCCAATGAGAACTTATTTCAAGGATAAGCAGATTCATATATCGGCAGCAGTGGTCTACGGTATTATGCGTTATACCTTATTTACAGGGAAAAGTGATTTGCTCTCAGAGGGCGGGGCGGAAGTGATATTAGAATGTGCCAAATTTTACTACAGCCTTTTAATCAGGAGAATCAAAGAGGAGCGTTATGAGCTTTGGGATGTAATCGGTCCAGATGAGTACCATGAGAGAGTAAACAATAATGCGTATACCAATCGAATGGCGAAGTATACCTTTGATGCAGCGGTTGAAATAATAAAAGAAGAGATGGCAGAAGGAAATGAAAATTCTGCACAAAAGAAAGAACTGCTTGAGAGACTGGAAGATGCAGCAAAACATCTTTACATTCCTGAACCTGATGAAAAGACCGGTATGATTGAACAGTTTGACGGCTATGAGCTGCTGGAAGAAGTTTCAATTGCCGAGGTGAAGGAAAGACTTCTGCACGAAAAAGAATACTGGGGAGGAGCTTATGGTGTGGCATCCCATACCAAGATCATAAAGCAGGCGGATGTTGTTACCATGATCAATTTATTCTCCAATGAGTATGATGTTGATACGCTTTATAAAAACTGGTCTTACTATGAACCCAGGACGGAACACGGTTCTTCCTTAAGTGCTTGCATGTATTCCATGCTTGCCTGCAAATGCGGCATGGCGGATAAAGCTTATCCTTTCTTTATCAAGTCAGCCAGAGCAGATCTTTTAGACGGCGGAAAGCAATGGGCAGGACTTATCTATATCGGCGGAACCCATCCGGCAGCCAGCGGCGGAGCTTATATGACTGCTGTGGAAGGGTTTGCCGGTCTGCGGATCGAGGACGGAAAGCTAAAAGTATCCCCCCGGCTTCCAGCCGCTTGGAACAAATTAGGCTTTAACGTTTATTATCAGGGAGATTTGTATCAGATTATTGTAACAAAGGAAGAAGCACAAGTAAAAAAATGTCAGAGTGATATCACGCTTTCTCTTTCAACAAGATGAATCGGAAGAATGATCTCATTGTTTGCAATCGGTTTGTTGTCGAGTTTATCCATAAGGAAGTAAACAGCCAGTTTGCCTTTTAAAGGAGCATCCTGATGAATGGTGGTAAGCCTTGGTAATGTAAGCTGGCACAGATTAATATCATCAAAGCCTATGACGGAAAAATCTTCAGGAACTCTTTTGCCGGCTTGTGTTAGACCTGACATGATTCCTGCGGCCAAAATATCCGCTGTGGCAAATATGGCTGTTAGATCATTTCTGACAGCCAATTGTGTGCCAAGGGTTATGGTAGTTGCCGTATCAAGCTCTTGTTCAAATACCAGGTCTTTACGAAAAGGAATGGAAGCATCCGCCAGAGCGTTTTTATAGCCCTGAAAACGTTCGTAAACAACGCCCTTTTTTCTGATGGTAGGAGAGGCAAATGCGATATCTTTATGACCTTTGTCTATGAGATATTTGGTGGCGGTATATCCACCGTCATAGTCCTGAAGGCCTACATTACAAATATTCGGATGAGTTACATAGCTATCGATTAGTACCACAGGTATTTTAAGATTGGTAAGTGCTTCAAAAAATTCATCCTGGAATACACCGGTACAAAAAAGGCCGTCAACATTCCAATTATGAAGAAAGTTCATTAAATCCGAAGTGGTTTCCACGGTACGGAGCATTAAATAATATCCGTTTTCCCTTAAGGTTTTTTCAATGGAACCTATGAAGGCGGAATGAAAGGGATCTTCCACAATACTTTCTTTTTTATTTGAAGTAAGGTGACTGATCATCCCGATAACCTTAGAGGAACTTGACACCAGTGCGCGGGCAGACATATTCGGAACATAACCCAATCGATCGATGGCTTCATTAATAAGGGTAATGGTCTCTGTTGATACCCGTCCGGCCCTTCCATGAATTACATTGGAGACGGTGGTGCAGCTTACCCCTACAGCCTGTGCAATATCCTTTATTGTGGCCATTTTTATGTTCCTTTCTTTCGCAAGTTTAATGTTAAACTAAATTAGTAATAGTTTAGCATAAAAGAAGAAGAATGTACAGATTAAATGAGTGACCCAGACAACCGTGTTATAAGGTGCTGCCTTATATAATTTACTTATTATGCTGAATATAGGAGAGGTAATTATGATTCTCGGAGTGATTTTTGATTTAGATGGAGTATTGGTATCCACAGATGAATTGCATTTTAAAGCTTGGAAAATGCTGGCAGAGGAACTTGGTATTGATACATTCACAAAGGAAGATAACAGGAAGCAAAAAGGTGTCAGCAGAATGGAATCTCTTGAAGTGGTTCTGGAAAAGGGAAGTAAGATTTATACTCAGGCAGAGAAAGAGGAGTTTGCTGAGAGAAAAAATGATTATTATAAAGAGCTCTTAGAGAAGCTGGATGAGCAGGCGATCCTTCCCGGAGCTGTCGAGTGTTTAAAAATGATAAAAAGCAAAGGCATATTCATCGGTGTAGGTTCAGTGAGCAGGAATGCACCTCTCATTCTTGAAAGAACAGGACTTCTTTCTCACATTGATAAGGTAAGCTGCGGACTTGATATTACAAGATCGAAACCGGATCCTGAAGTTTTTGAAGTTGCTGCAAATAAATTGGGTTTAAAAAATGAGGATTGCCTTGTAGTAGAGGATTCAATGGCCGGTATAGCAGCCGCAAAAGCAGTACATATGAAGACCCTGGGAGTCGGGCCAGAGCATGCACAGCTGCGGGCAGATTATGCAGCACCCGGACTTTCGGCAGATATTGACTGGATGGGGATTTTAGGAGCATAATGGATTTAAGCATAGTCAAACCTCCAAACTGACGTAAGATAGAATTACTCAGTTTGGAGGTATCTTTATGGTAAGAATTTGTTTGACTGGGAGTGAATCATCTTTCTGACTTAGAACTTATCTGCTAATGCTATGGCCTGTTCCAACCCATTTGTCTTGTAAATATCCCCAGGCGCAGCAACCGATGGCACCAAAACCTCGCCCACTGATTTCCATTGGAGTAAGTCAGTGGTTTGCTTGTAAGAAAAGCGGATTCCGTCAAACATTGGCATGTCTTTATCTTCGCAACAGACAATGAGTGCGCATTCCTTATTGCCAACTCCTCTCTTACCAACTAAAAATGCATAAAATTTATCAATGACTGCTTTTAATTTTGCCGGATATGAATACCAATATAGGGGTGTGGCAAAAACAATTGCGTCAGCTTCTAAAAGTGTAGGAGCTATTTTATTAAAATCATCATCAAAACTACAAGCCTTACCTGTATTAAAACAGGTTTCGCAAGCAGTACATCCCTTAATAGTCATATCGGCTGCATCAAAGCGTGTGATTTTGTGACCTTTCTTTTCAGCCTCCTTCGTGAATGCCTCCACCATAGCAAAGCTGTTGCCGCTTTTCCGTGGACTGCCGGTAATTATAACGATTTTTTTGCTTTTTTTCATATGATCCACCTTTCTGTGATGAGTGTTGACATAGCAGGACAGTATAATTGCAAGAGAATATTGACACCAACCGGTATGTCTGCTTTAATTATATTGTAAACTAGCCATTATTCAAGTACGCACATTAATGTTCAGTACTGGCATAGAAGTACAGTACTTACAAAAAGGAGAGTGTAAAATGAGTTTTTCGTACATTTCAAAAGCGGAAGATTTGGAGAATACAGGATTCAGCTATACCTTATCTCTGATCAATGGAAAATATAAAATGGTAATACTATATTGTTTGATGGAGTTTGAAGTAGTAAGATATAATGAAATGAGAAAATACATCAAAACGATATCATATAAGACTTTGAGTACAATGCTGAAAGAATTAGAAGCTGACGGGCTTGTCCATCGTGAAGACTATCCGCAAATCCCGCCTAAGGTTGAATACAGCTTAACCGAACGCGGCAAATCCCTGATTCCAATTCTTGATACCATGTGTGAATGGGGTACCAACAATCGTACGACGTAATAAGGAACATTCGATCATTCAGTTTCAGATCTCAGGGGGAGGGCAGAGTATGGACATACAATTTAGAAAAGGAACGGCAGAGTATTTAGATAGTTGTGTAAAAGCAATGGAAAATTCCACATTGTGTACGTCATATTTTCAATCGGAAGAGAGCAAAAAGAATGCAGTGATGGAAGGAATAAATAGAGGGACTTTATATGTTGCTCTATGCGGCGGCGAATGCGCCGGTTTTGCATATGTTATCCCAGAAGGCGCCTTTCATGCATACCATTACCTGCACCTCATTGCTATTAAAGAGGAATACAGGGGAAAAGGGATAGGAAAAAAGTTACTGGAGTTTATAGAAGATTTGTTTTTTAAAACCAGAGATAAAATATTCTTATTGGTTGGTGATTATAATCCGGATGCAAAGACCTTTTATGAGAAATCAGGATACAAGTACCTGGGAACAATTCCAAGCCTTTATCGTAAAGGGATAGACGAATATTTAATGATGAAGGTATATAAAGAGGAAGAGTAATTCAGGCGGAATCTCATGTGGAACATCAACATGAAGGTGGGGAGCAATAAAATGAATTTGTTAAGGATCATGAAAAGCCCTGTTGCAATGACGCACCTGATAGATAGAAGGTTTGTAAGTATAGAGGAGGAAAGATATTGTACAATAACAGAGAACAACTTAAATTAGAATTAAGAAAAATTCAGGGAAATCAATACATGGTAACAGAAGGAAAGGATCCCTGGGATTATGTATTGCAGATGCTTGACCATATAGGTGATATCGATTCCGAGCTACGTGATGATTTCATATATAACACCTTCAGTGATTGGATAGAGATGAAGGAATTTTTCAATGAAGAGCAGCTTAGATATATTCTATCCATTCTTATGGATCAGGAACATTTATTTTATCAAATAGGCAGCGACGGGAATGACAGTGTTTTTACAAGGACTTTTTCAGCGTTGGTATTGGTTCTGGTTTTAATTAGGCATAGAAAAAATGCATTATTAAGTGTTGATGAGTTTACTGATATCAAGAACAAGCTGATAGAATACTATACTTCGGAAAAGGACTTAAGGGGATATATTCAGAAATCAGGATGGGCACATGCAGCAGCCCACGGCGCTGATGTAATGGATGAGTTGATACAATGCCGTGAATGCAATGAGGATATGATTAAGGAGATATTACATGCCTTTAAGAAAATTTTGCATAATGGAACGTATATTTTACATAATGAAGAAGATGAGCGTATCTGTCGTGTTGTTTTTCGAATTATGAAAGGGAATCTTTTACCAAGCCAAACAATCGTTAACTGGCTTGAAGAGCTAAGCGAATTTGTTGAATGGCAGAGTGACCGGATGCAGTATATCGCAAGAGTAAACTCCAAGAACTTCATAAGATGCCTGTATTTCAAAACAATGCATTATGACAGTGAATCGGATCTTATAAATGTAATATTGAATGTAGAAGAAAAGCTAAACCGTTATCTTAAAATAGATAAGGAATTAATAGAAAGTTAATTTTAATTACTTCACTGACAGTAGTTGTCAGTGAAGTTGTTTTATTATAAAGATAACATCATTTTTCTAGCAGATGGCTGTCTGATCCGGTGATGGAAATTAAAAAATGGAGGTTATTTGATGAATAAAAATGTTGTATATCTTTATGTTTTTGATACAATGGTTGATTGGGAAATAGGTTATTTAACTGCGGAACTGAATTCTGGAAGATATTATAAGAAAGGCACAGCCCCATCAAGTATCGTTACGGTAGGAACAAAAAAGACTCCTGTTACTACAATGGGAGGCCTAAAAATATTACCGGATATAGAGCTTGATGAGTGTATCATGGAAAACGCAGATGCCTTGATCTTACCTGGCGGAAATACATGGACAGATAAGGTTCATGACCCCATTTTGTCTTTGGCAGGGCAGTGTCTAAAGGAAGGTATTATTGTGGCTGCAATTTGCGGAGCTACAATAGGTCTTGCACGGAAAGGATTGCTGGATTCAGTCTGGCATACAAGTAATGATTTGGGTTATCTTAAAATGATCTGCCCAGACTATGGTGGAGAACAGTACTATAAGCAGGAGACTGCCGTAACTGCCGGAAGCTTGATAACTGCTTCCGGTATAGCACCACTGGAATTTTCCCTTCATGTCTTAAAAGCTTTGGATGTATTTTCTGCAAAAACATTAGATGCCTGGTATAATCTTTATCGGACACATAATTCGGAATGTTTTTATGAATTAATGGATTCGATTCAATAATGATGGGATAAGCACTAAGGTATCAATAGAACGATAAGATCTGATTTATGTAAGGAGAAGATATTATGAGTGAATTTAAAGTGGAGCATAAGAATCCAGAGGGTTTATTCGTATCAAAAGCATTTAGTCAGGCGATTACCGTAAGCGGTAAGGCAAAAACGATTTATATAGGCGGACAAAATGCAACGAATTCCCAAGGTGAGTTGGTTGGAGCCGGTGATTTGGAATTACAGACAAAACAAGCGCTTAATAATATTGCAACTATTTTGGCTTCTGAAAATGCAGGCTTTGCCGATCTGGTTAAACTCAACATTTATTTACAAAATGGATGTGACCCGCAAGTTGGTTTCAAAGCATTTCAGGAAGTGGCTGGTTTCTTAGATAATCCTCCGTTGGTCACTGTTTTATTTGTTTCAGGAGTTGGGCGACCAGGCTGCTTACTTGAAGTGGATGGAATTGCTGTTGCTGAGGATAAAGGCTAAAATAGAAGTGAAACCTCCAATAAATAAACATAACGCCAAGGGCACATTTTGCGTCCTTGGCGTTATGTTTATTTTTGCTTTAAACTCATTCGCCCCAGTATGACAGAGCAATCCTCTGCCCCTGATCAATTTTCGCCCACTGTTCTTCTTCCGTCAACTCGTTGCCGCCATCACAGGAAGCAAATCCGCACTGGTGAGAGAGGAGCAGACGGTCCTTTGGGATGATTTCAGATGCCTCGTTTAGCAGCCGGATCACACGGGCTTCGTCGTCCAGTGTATTGGTTTTTGATGACAATAAGCCCAGCACAATCTCTGTATCTGGCTTATCCTGAAAAACTTTTAGTGCTTCAAGGGATCCAGCCCGGTCGTCATCCCATTCCAGGAAAAAGCGGTCATATCTTAACTGTTTTAAAAATAGGTTGGCAATCTTAACATAGGAGCCGCCGCCCATATTCCGTGAATCGTAGTTGCCGCGGCAGTTGTGGGTCCACATAGCAAGCCCCAGGCTGTGACCGAAATCAATCACTGCATTATTGATTTCAATGAATTCAGCGGCAAGTGCCCTAACTTCCTCCTGGTTGATGTGTTCGCCCGTATACGGGGAATTGGGATTATCGTCTGCAAAAAGTTCCCAAAGGCAATCATCCAGCTGTAGGATTTTTCCGCCGGCAGCAGCGTATTCTTCTGCAAATTCTATGTAGGCCTGGGTCAGTCCAGCTTTCAGCTCCTGCGGGTTATTGTAAACAGAATTGTCACCGCCGATGTTATCTGACCACAAAAGCTCTCCAAAGATATGGGATGGTGAAGGGATACATAGCTTTGTTTCTTTGTTTTCGGTAATGGACTTTAGCTGCTTAAAAACTTTGATGAAATGATGATTCCTGCCGCTTAACGGTTCCGTTATCTTAAGGCCGATGTCCCGGCGGGTTTCGTATTTCTTGGCATCATCTTTGTCACGGAAGAAGTAGCCGTGCTCTGCGATGTAACGGCTTACGCCATGAAATCCCCAAACAAAGTCCAGATGCCACATGGACTTGGAATACTCGCCATCGGTAATGACGGTTAATCCATGCTCGATTTGTTTTGCGATGACATCTTTCGTTGACTCGGTTTCGCACTGTTCATAGCCCTCAAATTCTTTATAGAACGGGTAGGTTATATCATCCCGCTTTTCAATCTGGTTCTTGTATTTCAATAAAGCTGCCGGGCGCAGCAGACTGCCTACTGTCTGAAATTTTTTACTCATTGGAAAATCCTCCTTTATCAAGTACATCAATTTAGTAAATTGATTGTATCATCCGGGGAGGACGTATTGGTAACATGAAAAAAGTATGTCGAGTTATAGCTTTAGACTATAACTCGTTTTTAATATCTACACCGTATTCGGCCACAACCGTTTTCAATTCCTCAAGGTACATTGCCGCCTGCCGTGACAACTTAATATCTTTGTGGGAGATCCAGCCAACCTCAATTGAATCGTTGACGCGGAGCGGTACTGCCGTGATATTATCGCCGTTTAAGTCTGCACTCACTATTCCTGTGGAAATTGTATAACCGTTAAGCCCTATCATAAGGTTAAAAATAGTGGCTCTGTCACCGACGTGAATGTCTTTCTTTGCGTATTCCGTGCTCAGTATTTCCTCTGAGAAATAGAAGGAGTTGTAATCCCCCTGCTCAAAGGACAAGCGGGGATAATCAGCCAGGTCCTCAAGGGTCACGTGTTTTTTCCTGGCAAGGGGATTGGAGGTACTTATAAAAACATGAGGAACGGCGGTAAACAGCGGGTGAAATGTCAGATTGTTTTCCCGCAGCAGCTTTTCTAACACCTGGCGGTTAAAATTGTTCATGTAGAGGATACCGAGTTCGCTGCGCAGGTTTTTCACATCCTCCACAATCTCAAAAGTCCTTGCTTCCCGTAGTGTGTATTCATATTCTTCTGCATCGGTTTTCTTCACCATATTAACAAATGCATTCACCGCAAAGGCGTAGTGCTGAGTGGATATGGAGCACAAACGCCGTGACGGTTTCTTGTTCAGCCAACGTTGTTCTAAGAGACTCGATTGTTCAATGACTTGACGGGCATAGCCCAGAAACTCCGCTCCGTCAGTGGTCAGAGAGATGCCTCTGGGAGTCCGGGTGAGAAGTTCGTGTCCTATTTCCGTTTCTAATTCGCGAAGCGCGTTTGAAAGGCTTGGCTGGGCAATAAATAAGCGCTCGGCAGCTTTGTTAATGGAACCGCAGTTAGCCACTTCGATAAAATATTTTAACTGTTGTAATGTCATCTCATGTTCCTCCCTTACACAACCGGCTGTATTACCGCCCCAAAATATTCTGCGATTTCTTCCGGCGGCTGTTTCATTTGATTTTTCAACCACCATCGTACCAGATTGACAAAGCTTCTTGTTAACTGAAGATCAGTCACATTATTTTCAATGGAATTCAAATTTTATATGTAAGGATTATATCATGACCAAAGTATAAATTCTATTCAATTATCAAAATACTGGTTGCCCACATACTAGTAGGAACGCGGATTTCGTATAAATTTTACAGGAAATTAATAAAAAAACATAAAAAGTGCTACAATATAATATTGCGCTATTTTTTATTGAAAAATAGGCAAACTATCTGTAAAAGAATATCGCTATATCAGAAGGATTTCTTAAATAAGGAGGAGCTTCAATTGCATAGCTTTTTGGAAAAAACTAATTTTTATATAAATTCCCCGTTTCTGCTGAATAGTTTATTCATACTGGCAGCGTTGATTTGTATTGTGCTATTCCTATTGTATTACCGCCGTTATCATTTTAGTAAGAAGGTGCGTTTCCTGGCCTGCTTCCAGGGAGAAGATAATAAACTTGATCCTGGCGAGTGGGAGAAGCAGATGCTTGAACTGGCAGATAGCCATAGCCAGGTCAGACTGGTGGGCCATAGCTTTGTTCTTAATGATTATAATCAGGCCGCTTACAAAAAACTGAATAATATTAGAGACAGCATTTCTGCCGTTTCCACGGATATCATTTCCCTGATTCCGGCAGCACGATGGCTCTTTGATAATTTCCAGATGTTGTACCGGGAAATTAAAAAAGTCCGTACCTCGGGAACCAGTTATGCCGTATTGCCGGTTCTGGAGGGAAAAGAATACCGGAACTTTCCCCGTATTTATGTCGTGGCAAAAAAGATGGTGGCTCTTTCCGGCGGACACTTAAGTGAAGAAAATATTTCCGTGATGTTAAAGGCTTATCAGCAGAAGATCCCCCTTACGGACAAGGAGATCTGGGTTCTGCCGGAAGTGCTGGGCTTTTGTATTCTTGAAGAAATCATTGTAATCGCAGATGAAATCCTTCATATGATTGAAGTGAAATCTAAGGCTGAAAAGTTTCTGCGGGATAAGCTAGCGGATAGGAAGGGACCAACCGATATATCAGCGCTGCTTTGCAAAACAGAGGATAACTTAAGGCAGAATTACTCGTTCCATGCCCATGTAATACATCTGCTGAAAAACTTATCTTTTGATGAAGCTTCCATTCAAAAATATCTGGAGCATCATTTCTCTTCCCTTGAAAGGCAGGTGAAAACCTCCGGCATTTTCATGGAGGAGGGAAGAATTGAATCATTTCTTGAGACAACGATCCGTACATTGATTGTCAGCCTGAGGGATATTAATGAGGTTGATGAAGAAAAGTTCTTTGAGGAATATTCTTGTCTGGAGCAGATTTTATCACAGGATCCGGCTGGGGTATATCCTAAGATGGATTTGGAATCCCGAGGTATGTACCGCGGGGTTATCGTTAAATTATCCCATCGTTATCGGCTGCTGGAGGAAAAGATAGCAGGGGACTGTCTGGAACTGGCGGTTCAGGGCAGGGAGGACTTACATTGTTCTCATCATGTGGGAGCCTATCTATTGGGTAAGGGCTATCCGATTTTAAAAGCAAAGGCGCTAGGAAAACCGATCCCTCAAACCATTAAGAAAAGGATGAATGTAAATGGCTTGCTCTATTTCCTCACCTTGTTCCTTATTATTCCGGGACTTTGCGCCTGCTTCCACTATGCTTTCCGGAACCTTGGCGGACTTTTAAAGATCAGCCGGCAAGTAATTATCCTTCTGGCGGCACTGCCGCTTTTAATGGGTATTTCCATAGAGTTAACAAATTTTATTTTTACAAGAAGAATTAAGGTCAGGAAGATTCCTTCCCTGAATTATCTGGAGGAAATACCAGAGGAAGCAAAAACGATTGTAGTTATGCCGGTTATTGTCTCCTCAAAGGAACAGGGTCTTGGGTATATGGAACGGCTTCAAAAGCATTATCTGGCAAACCGGCAGCAGGGCCTTTTCTATGCATTACTGCTTGATTTTTCGGATTCTCCGGACCAGTTCATGGAACAGGACAAGGTGATTGAAAAAGCACTTGTTGCACGTATGAAGGAATTAAATGAGCTCTATCCGTCGGAACAACAGCGCTTTTCCCTGTTCTTTCGCTGCCGCAAATGGAATAAAGCAGAGAACTGTTATATGGGCTGGGAGCGTAAAAGAGGAAAGCTGGAAGAGTTTAATAACCTTTTAAATGGAGCGGATAAGGAGAGTACCACCTTCACTTCCATTTACTGCGACGATAATCTCCTAACCACCTTCCGGTATGTTATTACACTGGATGCGGATACCAATCTGCTTCGCGACAATGCAGCAAAACTGGTCGGACTGATTGATCATCCTTTAAATAAACCAATTCTGGATCCGGCAGGCCAAAAGGTGGAAGAGGGCTATGTCATCATTCAGCCATCGGTAAGAAACCATATTGTGGATAAGAATGGCAGCAGGTTTACGAAAATCTTCGGAGGAGAATCGGGGCTTGCCCATTACGGAACCGTAATATCAGATATTTACCAGGATATTTTTAATAAAGGAATCTATACCGGGAAGGGTATCTATGATCGGGAAGCCTTCCACAAGGTGCTTCAGAACAAGGTACCGGAAAACAGGATTCTCAGCCATGACCTTTTTGAAAGCTGCTATGCAAAGACGGCTTTTTCCAGTACGGTCAAGATTATGGACAATTTCCCCACCAGCGTTTTATCTTTTACCAAAAGGGAACACCGGTGGCTGCGCGGGGACTGGCAGCTGCTGCCCTGGCTGTTTTTAAAAAACACCCGGGACGGGAGAAGCTTATGTGCGCTGTCAAAGTGGAAAATCTTTGACAACTTAAGAAGAAGCATGGTTCCTTTCAGTAAGACGTTATTTGTACTACTGAATCTGGCATGGATGCCAAAGTCATATTATCTTTGGTTACCCATTGTTTTCTTTAATGATATATTTACCCTGGTGATTCTGCTGCTTGCAGTAATCACCCAGAAGCTGTTCCGGCCAAAGCTTGCTCTTGTATATAAATGCTTTTTCAAGGAACTTGCTGCGATGTTTTATAGAGCATTCCTGGAGTTTACAATCACTCCATACCGTGCTTATGTCGCAACGGATGCAATGATCAGAACTCTGTATCGGATCTTTATCAGCAAAAAGAATCTGCTTCGCTGGAATACGGCAGAAGCAGTGGACGCCTCCATTGTCAACACCAGAAGAGGTTATTTTCTTACCATGTGGAGTTCTCTTCTTCCGGCGGCTGCCCTCGTTGTGGTTTTATTTATGGGATATTTAAGCCCGGCAGGAATGATCTTAACAGCAATTGTAATCGCTGACTGGTGCTTTGCCTATGAAATCGCCTACCGGATCAGCCAGCCGGATAAACCGCTTCATCTTAAGAATAAAGCACAGAATAATGAACTGCTTCTGGATACTGCGCGCAGAACCTGGCAGTTTTTTAAGGAGCTTTCCACGAAGGAAAATAACTGGCTTTGTCCGGATAATTACCAGATCGGGGTGGTTGAAAAAGTCAGCGATAAAACATCACCGACCAATATGGGGCTTCAGTTTCTGGCAATTTTATCAGCCAGGGATTTGGGATTTGAAACCTTAAGCTCTACGGTTACAGCCGTGGAAAACTTAATGGACACGGTTCAGAAAATGCCGAAATTCAATGGGCATCTCTATAACTGGTATCATATCAGGACTCTGGAGGTACTAAACCCTGCCTATATCTCAACCGTAGACAGCGGCAATTTCCTGGGTCATTTGGTCGCTTTGAAAAATGGACTTCTGGAGCTGATCGACAGGCCGGTTTATCCGGAAAATTTTCTATCCGAACTCAGAATTGCGGTCGAAAACAGCAATGAGGAAATTCGTATAAGAACAGGCAATCCTGCCGGTAATGAACTGAAGTCCAGGTATCAAAAGATCGGGGAACTGATAGACGATATTACAGAAATCAGGGAAGATTTAACCGACAGGGAGCTTACACCGCGTGAAGATTACCAGCGGACCAGACAGTTATTGAATCTCATTGACAGCACGATTAAGGAGGCTGAGTCCTTAAAACTGAAGGAAGAGGCCTTTTCTTCCAGTCCCTCTCTTCGTAGTATTACGTCGGAGGATAATAAAGTTGGGGTTGGCATAATGGAGCGGATCAGAACGCTCAGTAATAAAATAGACGGCATTTTAACAAATGTTGATTTCCGTTTTTTGTTTAATGAAAAGCGAATGCTGTTTCATATCGGATATCATGTTTCTTCCCATACGCTGGATGAGGGCTGCTATGACCTGATGGCGTCGGAATCAGCTTTGACTAGCCTTCTTTCCATAGCAATGGGAGAAGTGCCCCTAAAGCATTGGTATAAACTGGGAAGACCGCTGACCATTGTGGGGGGCATTCCCTGCTTTGTGTCCTGGAGCGGTACGATGTTTGAATATCTGATGCCAAATCTCGTATTCAAAGAATATGAAGACTCCGTCTATGCCCAGACCGCCAGGGCAGCGGTACTCCAGCATATGAAGTATGCAAAGGAGGCGGAAATACCCTGGGGAATATCAGAATCCCAGTATTACCGGTTTGACTTAAATTCAAATTACCAGTATAAAGCTTTCGGAGTTCCAAAGATAAGACTCCAGCCGGTCCGTAAGAACTCCATGGTTGTCGCCCCCTATGCGACGATGCTGGCATTGGATATTGCAGAAGATGAATGTATGGGAAATTTAAAACGGCTGAAGGAATTAGGCGCTTACGGCACTTACGGTTTCTATGAATCCGTCGATTTTAATGTACCGAATTCTGTAGACTTAACACCTTATTGCATTGTTAAATCCTATATGGCTCATCATCAGGGAATGAATCTGGCCGCAATTAATAATTATCTGAATGGGGGAATCCTTCGGGAGAGGTTTCACAGTGAGATGATGATAAAAGCCACAGAGGTTCTGCTGGAAGAAAAACGCCAGTCCTATTTGATTTCCATTGCAAAGCAGGGATATACAATAAAGATTGGAAAGCCTCTTTTTAAAGAAGACATATACAGCAACCGGTATGTTAACCGTACCGGTATGGGCTCACCGGTTGTGAATTATTTGTCAAATGGCACCTATTCCCTGATGATAACCAGCGATGGGGACGGGTTCAGTAAATACGAAGACCGGATGCTTTACCGTTTCCGGTCGGATATTTATGCGAATACAGGTAATTATATCTATATCAAAGACATGAAGAAGGGGAAGGTCTGGAGTGCTGCCTATCATCCGACCAAAAAGTCACCGGATGATTACCAGGTGGTCTTCAGCCCGCACCAGGCGGAATTTAAGCGCAGGGATGGAGATATCTCATCACACATGATTGTCAGCCTGAATGCGGACCAAAACTATGAGATACGTAAGATTATATTTACCAATCACGGGAATGATGAAAAGCATTTGGAGGTAACCAGCTACCTGGAGGTAGTGGATGATACCCATCTGGCAGAAATAAGCCATCCTGCATTCAATAAGCTGTTTCTGGAGAGTGAGTACCTGGAAGAACAGGACATATTCCTTGCAAAAAGACGGCGGAAAGATGAGGATGATAATTCTTATGTGATGCACATGGTAAGAACAGGAACAAAGTTATGTAAAAAGTTAGAATATGAAAATGACAGAAAACGTTTTATCGGAAGAAACAACACCTTAGAAAATCCGGATTCTGTTGTTAACAGCATCGCTTTTTTAAATAATTCCGGTTTTTGTAATGATCCGATTATGAGCCTGCGGGCACAGATCTGCATTGGGGCAGGTGAAACCGCCTGTATCTCTTTCATTACCGGAGTATGCCAGAGTAAAGAAGAAGCAATAAAAATCGCCGGGGAATTAAATGTTAGTTACCGGATCGATGACATCCTGGAGAAATTCCGGCTTCAAACGAACCTGGAGTTAAAGTACCTGGAGATTACCAGAGCACAGTTAAACGCTTTTCAGGATCTGATCAGCCCGGTATTCTATCCTTCGGGTATTTACCGGGGGCCGGATGAAAATATAAGGCGTAACTTTATGAATCAAAGCTTTCTATGGAAATTCGGAGTATCCGGCGATAATCCCATTCTGCTTTTAATGGTCCGGTCCATGAAAGAGGAGAGAATTGTAAAGGATGCATTAAAGGCTTACGAATATTTACGAATCAACCGTGTTATGGTGGATTTAATTATCCTGATTGATTCCAAGCATGGTTATCATCAGGAGGTGGATGAACTAATCAACGATATGACGAGCTCTCTTCGGATTTATGATTCCAGAAGCGAGAAGCCAAGCTTCTTTACGCTGCATACGTATGAGATGAAACCGGCGGAGCTGGATTTGCTGTATACGGTAGCGCGGGTCGTATTTTCAGAGAAAACGGGGATCTATTTTACCAATGTCAAAGAAAATCAGTATGAATTACTTGAAGAATATTAGGCTTTAAGGAGGAATGGCTTTGGACACAGCACATGCACCTACAACACAGGAGAAAGAAACAGAGAATTATGAATTTTTTAACGGCTTCGGGGCATTTGCCTGTGAAGGCAGGGAATATGAAATTCTGCTTGAGGGTAATAACAGGCCGCCGTCACCCTGGATTAATGTTGTCTCAAACAAGAATTTTGGATTCCAGATATCAGAGTCGGGTGCCGGCTTTACCTGGAGTATCAACAGCAGGGAGAATAAGCTGACTCCATGGTCCAATGACCCAGTCAGTGACAGAGCCTCTGAGGCAATCTATATCCTGGATGAAATATCTGGTGAGGTAATGACCCCCATGTCCCTAGGAAGATCTGACCGGGGCACTTACCGGGTAAGGCATGGCTTTGGATACAGCAGATTCCTTCATGAAGAAGCACAAATTAGTCAGGAGCTGACTGTTTTTACTCCTTTAGATGAGTCATTGAAGCTATGGAGCCTTAGCCTTACAAACCGCTCGGATCGAGTGAAATATGTAAGCCTAACCTATTATGTGGAATGGGTTTTGGGAACCCAGGGGGAGCAAACCAATCCCTATATCCTGACCTCCTATAACAATGAACATGAATGCTTATTTGCAAAGAACATTTATACCATGAACTTTCAAAACACCTATTCCTACTTATTCTCCAGTGAAACCATTATCGGTTATACCGGAGACAGGCAGGAGTTTCTGGGGCAGAAGGGCAGCGTTCGGGAGCCGCGGGGCGCGGAGGTCAAGCTATCCTGTAATACCGGGGTATCCTATGATCCCTGCGGAGCAATTCAGGTTTCCGTCGCAATACAGCCGCAGGAGTGCAAAACGGTGTTATTTGGGCTGGGGCAGAGCACCAGTCTTGAGGAGATATACAGAATCAAAAACAAATACAGGGAGATTACCGCTTCTGAAAAGGAATTTGACAGGGTGAGAACCTATTGGGATGGATTATTAGGGACGGTTAAAGTCAAAACAAAGGACCGGGCGGTGGATATCCTGGTTAACGGCTGGCTGCTCTATCAGACCGTGTCCTGCCGCATCCAGGCAAGAGCAGGCTTTTATCAGTGTGGAGGAGCCTATGGATACCGGGACCAGCTGCAGGACACCCTTTCCCTTCTCTTTGCGGATTCTAGTATATTGCGAGGGCAAATTTTGATTGCCTGCAGCAGGCAGTTTGAAGAGGGAGATGTCCAGCATTGGTGGCATCCTCCCATGGGGATCGGGGTAAGAACCAGAATAACTGATGACCTGCTGTGGCTCCCCTATTGTACCGCCGCATATATACGAAGTACCGGAGATACCACAATTTTAAAGGAGAAAGTCCCTTACATTAAGGGGCCGGTGCTTCAGGAAGGGCAGCATGATGTGATGTTTACCCCGGAGATATCCCAAAGTTTCGCAACTGTCTATGAACATTGCAAAAAAGCCATCGACCGGACCAGCTTCGGAGAACATGGACTTCCTCTCATGGGAGGCGGCGACTGGAATGACGGTATGAATGAGGTGGGAATAGAAGGGAAGGGAGAGAGTGTCTGGCTGGCATGGTTTTTCTATACGGTGCTGGGGGACTTCATTCCTTTGTGCCATAAGGAGGATGATGAGGCTTATGGCCGGGAACTGGATCAGAAAAGGGAAAGTCTGCTTCAAAGCATCGAAGAACACACCTGGGATGGGGAGTGGTATCTTCGTGCCTTTTACGACGATGGCTCGAAACTGGGGTCAAAGGAAAATGATGAGTGCAGGATCGATTCCATCAGCCAGTCCTGGAGTGTGATATCAAAGGGGGCAAAGGAGGAACGGGCAAAAACAGCAATGCAGTCGGCATGGCGTTATCTGGTAAGAGAGGAAGAGGCAATTTCCTTACTTTTGACGCCTCCCTTTAATAAAACAAGCAAAAACCCAGGTTATATTAAAAATTATATTCCCGGCATGCGGGAAAACGGAGGCCAGTATACCCATGCTGCGGTTTGGCTGGCCATTGCCACATCAATGCTCCGTGACTATCACATGGCACAAACCCTATTCACCATACTTAATCCGATTCATGTGACACAAACCAGGAAGGATGTGCTCAGGTACGAGAAAGAGCCTTACGTTATGACGGCGGATATCTCTTTAAGCCCGCCTTATACCGGCAGAGGCGGCTGGAGCTGGTATACCGGTTCTGCAGGCTGGATGTACCAGGGGTTATTAAGCTGGTTTCTTGGTATTCGGAAAGAGGGAAATGAACTGATTATTGATCCGGCCACGCCGGCAAGTTTCGGTGACTTTTCCGTTGAGTATAAGTATGGCAGTTCACTCTATGAAATCAGGGTTGAAAGCAGAAGTAAGGGAACACTGACAACGGAAGCAATCACTGTGGATGACAGGCTCATTCAAGGGAACCGGGTTTCGTTGGTGGATGATGGAGAAAAACATCTGATTATCGTATAGTACCTTGTTCACCATTCCTGGGAAACAAAAGTCCAATTGCGACAGGAATGGGAAAATCGGAAAGGAGGGTAACATGAAGACTGACAGACGATTGAATCAAGCTTACAAAAATGCTGAAGTTGTGTATTTTGATGATAATTCAAAGTATATATTTTTTAGTGATATTCACAGAGGGGATGACAGCATCTCGGATGAATTCACTAGAAATCAGAATGTTTTTTTGCATGCATTAAATTATTATTATAAAGAGGGATATGAATATATAGAAGTTGGGGATGGAGATGAACTTTGGGAATACAAGAATTTCAGTGTGATTCGTTTAGCCCACAGCGATGTTTTTACAGTAATAAAAAAGTTTTATGATGAAGGCCGCTTTATCATGTTATATGGGAATCATAATATTTATTTAAAGTCAAAGCTGTTTATCAGAGAAAATTATTATCAATATTATGATGAATATAATCAGATAAAAGTGGACTTATATAGGGGACTTAAGCCGAAGGAGGCGATCATACTCAAGCATAAGAAAACGAAACAGAAGATTCTTGTACTGCATGGGCATCAGGGCGACATTATGAATGACCAGCTATGGCTTTTTTCCATGTTATTACTTCGATATTTTTGGCGGTATCTGCATATCGTTGGATTTGGCAATCCAACCAGCCCGGCCCGTAATCTATTTAAAAGACATAAAGTAGAGAAGGTTTATGACAGATGGATAGAAAAAAATAAAATGATGCTGATCTGTGGCCATACTCACAGGCCAAAGTTCCCGAAAGCAGATGACCTCCCATACTTTAATACTGGCTGTTGTATCCGTACCCGTGGGCTTAATGGAATTGAAATTATAAATGGCATGATACAGATGGTTGATTGGAGAATTGCTGCGAATGAAAAAGGAGAATTGCGTGTTCACAGGACAGTAGTTAGAGGACCCATACCACTTGAAAATTATGATTATAAAAACAATCCTTATTCCACTCATTATAATAACTAATATGTCGTAATGCCTTGCCATATATGTTATATTGTCCTTATGATCAATATTGGAAAAATAAGGAGGATATCATGAATAGAGGAATTGTCGTTACCGGAGGCGCACATGGGATAGGAAAACAGATATGTCAGGATTTCATTCAAGCTGGCGATCAAGTGTGTTTTATTGATATAGATGAAAAGAAATCGGCTGATTTTGCGAAAGAAAATCCAAATCTGTTTTACTTTTGCGGAGATGTAGCAGATCCTCTGACATTAAAACGGTTCATTGATTTTTCCCTTGAAAAGCTGAAACGGATTGATGTTTTAGTCAACAATGCCTGCCGTGGAAATAAAGGTATTTTATCCGGTTTATCCTATGAAGAATTTGATTATACCTTATCCATCGGATTGAAAGCACCATTTGAATTAAGCCGACTATGTAAAGATGAATTAATCAAAAATCATGGAAGAATTATTAATATTGCTTCATCACGTGCATTTCAGTCGGAGCCTGATACGGAAGCATACGCAAGTGCGAAAGGCGGAATTGTAGCATTGACACATGCTCTGGCAGTATCACTGGGGCCGGATGTTCTTGTTAACTGTATTGCTCCAGGCTGGATCAATGTAACGGATCAGCAGGAATTCAGCCGTGAAGACCGCTTCGCAATTCCGGCAGGAAAAATAGGAACGCCAAAGGATATATCGAATATGGTATTGTTTTTATGTGAGCAGGATTTTATTACAGGGGAGACCATTACGGTAGATGGGGGAATGAGTAAACGAATGATTTATCATGGAGATTGGAATTGGCATTATAATGTTGACTGATATGATACGGATATTAAATGGAAACCGCAATCCTCTAAAAAAGGACTGCGGTTTTCATTTACAGTTCATTTACTTCCAATCGGAAAGCCAGGACTTGTCATTTGCAATCGCATTTACGATCTCTTCCCCTGATTTGAAATTATCAAAGGTGCCTCTGTTGATTTCGCTAATGGCTTTACCTAACAGGTTTTCATAGTACGCTTCCGGTGTGATTTCGGTTGTGGTCTGGTGGAAATGCTGTTGGGATTCAGAAGAAGCGATTCGTGCATATTCGTTTTTTACTTGGGATATGAGCTTATCACGGTTCATACAATTTACTCCTTTGCATAGAAAGTTAATTATTTATCATTGCCGGGTTTGTGACGGCTGCCGGACTGTTTCTTCGTATTTCGGCTTTCTCCATCTAATGCGCTCTCAGCCATGGTAGGGCCACCATTGGCTTTTTTCTTACGGATTGATTTTGGGTCAAGTTGTGAATCCTTTGCCATAATTATTCTCCTTAATATTAATAGGATTATTATTTACAGGTAAAAGGATATTATTCTTATTTAAATTTGTTTGGCAAGCATAAGATCGCCATACCTTGGGAACCCAATTCCGGTAAGTGTGTATCGCGGATAACCTGTGTTCGGATAAGTCTGCCATCCCGGTCAGTTCGTAGAACGCTGATGGAGCCCTCATTACCGTTGAGAACATAGAAGGTATTGGAACAAACGCCGCTGTCAATTGGTGCACCAGATCCATTTTTCGTACTATAGACAACGTTTGAAACCCTCAAACGTCCATTTTTTTCAACTTCATATGTCGTTATTGTATGGCTCCCGGCATTGGAAGTATAGGCAAAACGTCCGTTTTCGGATAGCGAAACCCAACAGGTAGCTGATTGAAAATTCAATACAGATGGACTGATTACAGAAAGAGTTCCGTCCGGATTAACTTTGTAAGAAGATAATGCATTGATTCCAACTTCAGTAACCAACAAGATTTCATTTGTTAAGAAAACAGAGCCAAAAGGTCCGGGACCGCTGGAATTACTGAGGATCGGGTCAGTGAGAGTTCCGTCTGGTTGTACGGTAAATAAACTGATTAAGTTCGTGTTCTGCTCGGAAACTGCTATTCTTTTGCCATTATAATTGATGACAATGCAAGTTGGCTTGGCATTTCCTGAACTCAATGACTTAGTAGAGCCTATGATTTCGGTAAGCATGCCGTTTTCGTCTATATGAAAACCGGTAACATTGGACGCAATACTGCTTCCGTTGCCTGCATTTGCTACATAGAGAAGGTTACGGTGGGTTGTCAGGCTTATTGGAAGGAAGCCGCCGGACGGCTTCTCGTCTGCGAGGATCAAGGCTCCCGAACTGGTGATTTTGAAGCTGGAGATACTGTTGCTGCCTGCGTTCACGACGAAAAGGAAACGTCCGTCATGGGATAGTACAATCGATCCCTGTGAACCAAGTGGATCAACAATCGGGTTTCCAGTACCTTGACCACCTGTTTTGTAAGCCTTAATAAATGTAAAATCATCATTGAATCTTTGGCGTATAGCGATTACTTCATTTAAATCAGAGGCATTTGTCATAGAGTAAAGGGCGTATCCATGCCGACAGTTTGTTATATCATACATTTATTTATCAATCCTTTATATGAACTATTATTAATAGGAATGTGCGTAATATGGTGTTTACGCTAATACTAATATATGCTATATTTAAATGCGATGATAACAAATGATTTTAAAAGTATTTTACGGCCAAACTTAACATGTTATAAAAAAGCAGACCGAATCTTTGTATATTGCCTCATACAGCTCAACAGATTATTTTATATTATATATAAAAGTAATGAAAAGCACAAATTAACCAAAATTAAAATGTTCTGCGCCGGTTAAATAAATGCGAAATATTATCTGTGCAAGGAGGATCTTTTATGATTTATTTAGACTATAATGCAACAACCCCTATTGACAAAGAGGTATATCATGCCATGCTTCCCTATCTGGAGTCAGAGTTTGGAAACCTATCCAACAGTTACGAGTTGGGACAGCTTGCGAAATTTGCCGTTGAGAATGCCAGAAAACAGGTCTCAGAATTGCTTGGTGCAAAAAGCAGCGAGATTTTATTTACAAGCTGCGGCAGTGAATCCAATAATGCTGTAATCAAGGGAGTTGCCTACACTTATAGGAGCAAGGGTAAGCATATCATTACCTCTTGTATCGAGCATCCTTCAATCATGGAACCACTCTCATTTTTAAAGAAAAACGGTTATAACGTTACCTATCTTCCAGTAAACCGGCAAGGCTCTGTGAATCCAAAAGATTTAAGGAATGCCATCTGTGAGGAAACGATTTTGGTCAGTATTATGCATTCCAATAATGAGGTGGGGACCTTGCAGCCGATCAGTGAGTTGGGGGAAATTTGCAGGGAGCAAGGCGTTTTGTTTCACACAGATGCATCTCAGTCCATCGGGAAAGTGGAGATAGACGTTTCCCGGTTACCAGTGGATTTTCTAACTCTTGCAGGTCATAAACTCTATGCTCCAAAAGGAATTGGCGCATTATTTATTCGAGATGGAGTTGTAATGGAATCATTTCTGCATGGCGCAAGCCAGGAGAATGGAAGGCGTGCCGGTACGGAAAATGTGCCTTATATTGTGGCTTTGGGAGAAGCTGCGGCTCAGGCAAAGAAACACTTGGATCAAAATGATTTGATGCCAAAAAGAGACTATTTTTATGAAAAATTACTGGAGGCATTCGGCAGTAATATTCACTTAAACGGTGATGCAGTACACCGCCTGCCCAATACTCTTAATATCAGTTTTGTAG
>Ga0213828_1001054_pt1 | contig 23997 bp, 21 predicted proteins | sample MC6MC0897MG_FD_180664 | JGI IMG/M metagenome (GOLD analysis project Ga0213828, IMG submission 180664) | Enriched soil aggregate microbial communities from Iowa State University, Ames, United States - MC6-MC0897-MG | ecosystem: Environmental > Terrestrial > Soil > Unclassified | place: USA: Iowa... | reverse complement strand
AGCTCTGCAATTAGCCAAAAAACACCGTATGACTATCGCCTTTTTGGATATTCAAATGCCTGGGAAAGATGGAATCACTTTGAGCAAGGAATTAAAAGAACTTTATGAAGTAGACATTATTATGGTGACAGCTTATCAGACCTTTGAATATGCCCAACAAGCATTACGTATCGGGGTTAAGGATTATCTTACAAAACCTGTTATCGCTAGTGAGTTAGATGCTATCGTGGAGAAATATAAAGTATGGAGCTCTAACCACGATGCCATTCAAAGTGCTCTGTCCTATATTCATGAAAATTATCATGAAAAGCTAAGTTTAAATATTATTGCTGAAAAAATTCATTTGAATCCTAGCTATTTAAGTCGCAAATTTTTGGAGGAGCAATCCATCGGCATTAATGAATATATTAATAATTATCGTTTAGAGATGGCTATCAAAAAAATAAGTGAAAATCTAGACACAAGTATGTCTGCTATTGCTGAGAGCTGTGGATTCAATAGCCAACACTATTTTAGTGTAGCTTTTAAGAAAAAATATCATCAATCACCTCGCCAATATAAAACCTCTAAAATGAGTAAAGGGTATTAATTGTATGTTAAAAAAATCTTCATCGCTCATACCGTTTGCAAGTTTAAGCACAGCAGCAGGGGTCATTATTCTTTTAGCTAGATGGATTAATGGTAATTTACTATTGTCCTCTCCTTCCGCCCTTATTTCTTATGGTTTTATGGCAGGCATTTGTTACACACTAGCAACAGCCATATCGTTTATTGTGCTTGGTTCATTTTTAAAGAGAAGTGGCTTTACGCAAAGCCAAAACGAACAAAGTTTTTTGATTCTGAAAATACAGGAAAAATTAAGTGGCATTAATTTAAAAGTCTTACAATTATTCTATTTAGTAACAGGCGTTGAAATATGGCTAATTCAATTAATAACTGTTAGTGTTTTATCAACAATTATGTTTAATATACCAGTGCCGATAACACTAATCTTATTTTTAATCGGGATGTTATTATTGGATCGATTCCTATCGATAAAAGGAATATTATGGATGGATATTTTATTTATCGTTATACTTTTTTCTTTACTTATTTTTATCCCTATTTTTTATTTTGTACAAAATGGTGCTAGTACTGTATATGAAGGAATTCGATTGTATCATCCATATTTGTTTTATTTTAAAAACAGTGAAATCCTTTTGTTTTATGTTGTTTTACAATTAGCAATTTTAGGACAAGTATTGTTCGATAAATCAACATGGTTTCTAATTGCCTTTATAAAACCTAAAAAAATACGTCGAAGTTTATTTTCGGCAGGCATTATTTTAGCTTTATTAACTTTATCCTTTACTGCCGTCTTAATGATCGCCCTATATAGCGGCTCTTATGGACAATTTCAAATTTTAGTCCTTACCTTTTTATATGAGGTACAGCCAGGTTTCCTTACTTTTGCTTTTTTTGTCTTTACATTTTTAGCTATTGTGACAACCTTACTTGTTGAAATGCGAGCAACGAAACGCTTCTTTTCCACAAAAAAACCCTATTATTACTACTTGATAGGCCTTATACTATTCTCGTTTACCTTATTTTTATCAATCGATATGACAATCTTAGGGGTTATTTACATCTTTGCTTTTCTTCACATCACCATGCTGCCCTTTATCATTATTCTTTTATTTACAAAGCGAATAATTCATAAGCATAGTTGGTTTGCAATATTTCTTTCTATAATAATCGGTGTCGGTATTGGTTTATACTTTAACTTTTTATATGGTCTAGCTGTTAGCTTTATAATCTCATGTATAGCTCAATTTTTGCTTCAGACTGAAAATATGGATAGTCGAAACATATGAGCTCGATTGAAATCGAGCTCAATGCTAACTCATCTTCCATTTTGCTAACCGAATACAGCTAAAAAATATACATAAAGAATATAAAAAAAGCTAGAAGCATTACAATAGAAGAAATAATTGATACATAATGTCTTTTTTCTTTGCTGCCATAGTAATACTCAATCATTATAGAACTTATTATTACTACAGCTAGAAATACACATGTAGCAGCTGTATACAAGAACCAACCATTTATCGAAAATAACAAAATAAAAATTACATTCAGAAATTTCAAGATATACACGGAGCGTTGATGACCTTTACTAACATATTTTAGCTCCTTTGGGATATTAAACTTCCTTCGCAAAAGTCTATCAACTAGCCACCCAATAAAGATAAAAATAATTAAAAAAGTAATTAATTCTGAACTGTTAATAGTAAATTCACTTTTCTGTACAAGATTTTTATAAGCAGACGCTATGTTTTCATTCTTTACTTTGTAAGATATGTTTGTCTGTTGATCCGTGAAAACTAATTCGGTATCGTTTAAGTACATCTTTAGCTTTATGACCTGCTCATTATCAAACTCGACCCATATATCACTCTTCGCATAAGCGATAAAATTATTATCCCTCAGTGTAACAGTAGCTTGTTGAAATATTTGTTTCAGCAATTTTCTTTCTGATTCTTCTTTATACGCTTGCTGTCCTATAATCCAACCAGCTCTTCCAGCTTTAAAGGATTCCTCATCCCAATTCTGTACCATAGTAAACTGTTTAATTTCTGCCTGTTCTGCTAATTCAACAATCGTAGCATGTTTCGTAGTTTCCACTTGTCCCCAAGGACCTATTACAAATAACCACAGTAGTGTTATCATGACTGCTCCAATAGCTATCAATGGATATTGCCTGCTTCTTCTCGTGTTGTGCTTAACATGCTGTAAAATGCGCTTTTGTAATGGCTGTGAAAACCGTGGCGTATCACCAAGCTCTTTATCCAATTTGTCCTTAAAGGATGTCATCCCCTAACACCTCCCAATCATTTCTATCTAATTTTTCTTGTAGCTTTTGTCTCGCTCTACGTAACCTAGTTTTTATTGTGTTTTCCGTGGATGCTAGTATTTCTGCTATCTCTCGTATTTTTAATTCTTGGTAATAATAAAGAATAAGCACTTCCCTATAAGCTATTGGAAGTTCAAATAAAGCTGTTGTCAAAATCCGACGATTATCCTTCTCTACTAATTCTTTTTCAGGTGTTCGCTTACTCACGCCAATATGCAATCTTTCTAATAACATATGACGCTTATTTTTCCAGCTTCGTAAATGGTCGTGGCTTTTATGTACTGTGATTTTTACTATATATGTTTTCAATGAGGATCGTTGTTCAAAACGATCCTGTTGACGATAATAGGCGAAAAATACATCCTGAACGATTTCCTCCGCTACGGCCCAGTCCTTCACATAGAGATAGGCCACCCGTAAGCAATATTCACCATGCTCGTCCATAATTGCTGCTAAATGCTCACTCAAGCAAACACCTCCTATTCCCATTCAAACTATAGTCGTAACAACATTTATATTAGTTTCAATATAATAAAAAAAGTGCCCAAATGTTTTTTATTAAAAGTCAACAATTTGTTTACAATAAAACAAGTACTAGAGGAGCTAAATATTCGTAACCATTCTCAGTTAAAAACATGGAAGAAATGGTACAGGAACGGCGAATTACATCGACTTGAACAGCCTGTAGGAAAACAATATACATTTGGCAAAGGACCTGAATATGAAAGTGAAACCGCTAAGTTACAAGCAGAGAATCGTTATTTAAAGCAACAAATTGAAGTGTTAAAAAAGTACGCAGAGTTGGAGAGGAAGTGGTCCCAAAAGCTGTAGTAGAGCTAGTAGAGGAATTAAAAGAAATGATGCCAATTGGTGAAATCTGCCGTCATTTAGGTGTAGCTCGTTCGTCATATTACCGATGGAAGGTCGATAAAAATAAATTAACACACAAGAATCTTCGTGGCCAACAAATTGGCGACTTGTGTAAGCTACACAAATACAGATACGGCTATCGAAAAATCACAGAATTACTTATAGGCATTGGTGAGAAAACTGTGCAACGTGTGATGCAAAAATACGGCTGGCAATGTCGTATAAAGGTAAAGAAACGGAAACGTACGGGACAACCCGCTCTTTAGACATAAAAACACCCCTTTAGACCAATATAAATCTAAAGGGATGTTTCGTCCCAACTTTATTTCAAATCTACAGTAGCGTTAGAAAAGGATAAGGTACTACTTTAAAAAAGTTAGTACTAGAAATTATTTTCTCAACCTTTTTATCGGTGTTTTTTTATTTTCACTCAATATTTTCTACATTTATACACTTAGTTTCACAGTAATGGCCTTTGCCGCCAACATAAACTTTTTCTATTTTATTCTTGCTATTGGTTGCTAATTTAACTAATATTTTGGAAGGTGAGTGTAAAGAATAACCTTGTTCAAATACATAGACTTCTTTTTGCAAGTAGTGCTGTTCATAAAGGTAGCAAGCTAATGCACCGTTTGAAGTTCCAGTCGCTGCTTCTTCATTGATGTCGTAGAGTGGAGCAAAATTTCTGCATATAATTCGATTGTCATTAAAAGTATATAGATGCATCCCGACAACATTATAATACTTGCTGATTTCTTTAATTTTTTCAAAATTAGGTTGCAGTGCATGTAATCGTGTTTCGCTTATTATAGGAATTAAAATATCTTTTAAGCCTGTGGAGACAATTTGAATTGGGTATTTATTGTCTATAGCTTTTATGTCAAAACAGTCGATGAACTCGTTTGGAGACACAACATCATAGAATATCGGTTTGTTTTGTTCCATGAATATGATGTCATCTTTTATGGTAATAGTAAGAACACCGCTGTTCGTTTCAATCGTATAGTGATTCCTGAAAAGTTTATTTAAATGCATCAGTATCGCGAAAGAGCCAATTGTGGCATGACCACATAAATCAACTTCTTCTTTTGGTGTAAAATACTCAAATTTATAATCAGCCATTTCAGATTCTGATATAAATGCGGTTTCAGCATAGCCCAGTTGTTTGGCTATTGCCATTTTTTGAGAAGTGGTCAAGGTATTCTCAATAAATACCACTCCTGCTTTATTTCCGCCTTTATGATCCTTGCTAAATGCACTTGCAACATAAACGGATATTTTCATAAGACACCTTCTTCACTTATAGTAAATTGTAGCATAGAAAGCACTACGTCTAAATGTTGTTGGATAACTATAAAGAAAGAGACAAACTATTTTTAGCATATGAACTCTCCAAAAATAGTTTGTCTACAGTCTGAAGGTGTACTAACTTAAAAAAAGTTAGTTTGTTACATAGTAGGACACTTTTTTATCTTTATTTTACTACGATATTGACAAGCTTACCTGGAATAACAATGACTTTTACTAAGTCTTTGCCTGCCATATGCTCTTGTACTTTGCTGTCAGTAAGTGCTACTTTTTCGATTTCTTCCTTAGAAGCATCTTTTGCTACGATAATTTTTGCTCGTACTTTACCTGCAACTTGCACAGCGATTTCCACTTCATCATCCACAAGCTTAGATTCATCATATACTGGCCACTGCTCATAAGAAAGAGTTGCATGATGTCCTAGTAGTTGCCATAATTCCTCAGCAATATGTGGGACGATTGGTGCTAGCATTTTTACGAAGCCATCCGCGTAAACTGCTGGAATGACATCTGCCTTGTAGCAATCATTGATGAAGACCATCATTTGTGAAATAGCTGTATTAAAGCGGATGCCTTCATAATCCTCTGTCACCTTTTTCACTGTTTGGTGATAGGATTTCTCGAGTGTTTTATCATCTGAAACTTGAATTTTTGAAGAAATTGCACCATCTTCTTCATCGACAAATAAACGCCAAATACGATCTAAGAAGCGACGTGCTCCGTCTAAGCCATTTGTAGACCATGCCACAGACGCCTCAAGTGGTCCCATAAACATTTCATAAAGACGTAATGTATCCGCACCATGTGAAGAAATGATTTCATCTGGATTAACTACATTGCCTTTTGATTTAGACATTTTTTCATTACCTTCGCCAAGAATCATGCCTTGGTTAAATAATTTTTGGAATGGCTCTTTCGTGTGAACAACGCCTAAATCATATAACACTTTATGCCAGAAGCGTGCGTATAGTAAATGTAATACAGCGTGCTCTGCACCACCAATATAAATATCAACTGGTAACCAACGTTTTAGCAATTCTGGATCAGCTATTGCTTCTGAATTTGTTGGATCAATATAGCGTAAGAAGTACCAGCTTGAGCCTGCCCACTGTGGCATTGTATTTGTTTCACGGCGTCCTTTTTTACCTGTCTCTGGATCAACAACATTTACCCACTCTGCAATATTTGCTAATGGAGATTCACCTGTACCAGAAGGACGGATATTATCTGTTTTTGGAAGCATTAATGGTAATTCAGATTCAGGCACTGGTGTAATTGAACCATCTTCCCAATGAATCATCGGGATTGGCTCACCCCAGTAACGCTGACGAGAGAATAACCAGTCACGAAGACGATAAGAAATTTTCTTCTCCCCAACGCCCTTTTCCTCTAACCATTCAATGGCCTTCGCAATGCCATCTGCTTTATTTAACCCATTAAGGAAATCGGAATTAATATGCTGACCATCACCTGTAAATGCTTCTTTACTAATGTCTCCACCTTCAAGGACAGGAATAATCTCTAAATTAAACTCTGTAGCAAACTCATAATCGCGTTCATCATGCGCTGGTACTGCCATGATAGCACCAGTACCATAAGAAACTAGTACATAGTCTGCAATCCAAATTGGCACCTTTTTACCGTTAATCGGATTCACTGCATAGGCACCTGTAAATACGCCTGTTTTTTCTTTTGCTAAATCCGTACGCTCTAAGTCAGATTTCATTTTTACCTTTTCTAAGTAAGCATCAACAGCCTGTCGTTGATCAGCCGTTGTAATTTGCTCCACTAATTTATGCTCAGGTGCAAGCACACAGTATGTAGCACCAAATAAAGTATCAGGACGCGTTGTAAATACTGTAAAGCTTTCATCAGTGCCATCAATGCCAAATGTGACTTCAGCACCTTCAGAACGACCAATCCAGTTACGCTGCATATCTTTAATAGACTCTGGCCAATCTACTTCGTCTAGATCGTCGATTAAACGGTCCGCATAAGCTGTAATTTTCAGCATCCATTGCTTCATTGGGCGACGCTCTACAGGGTGACCACCGCGTTCTGATTTCCCATCAATTACTTCCTCATTTGCCAATACTGTTCCTAATGCTGGGCACCAGTTTACAGCTACTTCATCTACATAGGCTAGGCCTTTTTTATATAGCTGAATAAAGATCCATTGTGTCCATTTATAATATTCTGGGTCCGTTGTGTTTATTTCACGATCCCAATCATAGCTGAAGCCAAGCTCTTGAATTTGACGTTTAAATGTCGCAATATTTTTTGCCGTAAATTCAGCAGGATCATTTCCTGTGTCAAGTGCGTATTGTTCTGCTGGTAAACCGAATGCATCCCAGCCCATTGGATGTAGCACGTTAAAGCCTTGCATGCGCTTGAAGCGTGACAGGATATCTGTCGCTGTATACCCTTCTGGGTGTCCCACATGAAGACCAGCTCCAGATGGGTAGGGGAACATATCTAGCGCATAAAATTTTGGTTTTTCTGCTTCATTTACTGTTTTAAACGTTTTATTATCAGCCCAATATCGCTGCCACTTTTTTTCAATTTGTTGATGATTAAAACTCATTTTTTTCCTCCTTTAATTGTGCCATGCTTTTCATCTTAAGAATTGACAAAATATTTAAAAAATAAAAAAACTCGCCCCTTTCTTCATTAAGAAAGGGACGAGAGAATTCGTATCTCCCGCGGTACCACCCAAATTAGTGATCACACTCGGCTCTAGCTTCCTTAACGCGGAAGGAACGGCACGCGTTGCTTCACGCGGGCAGACTCAGAAGGTGAGTTCGATTTGCTTTCTTACTAGCTTCCACCAGCCGCTAGCTCTCTAAAAAGAATCACAAATTTACTATTCCTCATCACTGTCTTTACATGTATTGCATTTATTCTAATGGAAAGTGTTGAAAAGCACAAGCCTTTGTTCATATACTAACCATTACTGTACAATTAAATCCCTTTTTTCCTTAGATTGTGATAATTCCTGACATTCACGGAAGGCAAAATGTTTACATCCTATACACTTATTTGTATCTAAATAGCGAAAAGCCTCATTAATTGCTTCTCCTGTATGTGGATAAAAATGAGCTTCCCCTATTTCATCATAGAGACCATTATGCTGAAGCGCGACTTTCATTTCATCCTGTAGTCCTGTTATTAAAATGGTACCACCTTGCGTTTTGAAATTCCGAATAATACTACCAAAATATGTCTCACCTGTTGAGTCCATAAAGGGCACTTTCCCCATTCGTAATATTAAAACTTTAGATTGGTGAGTGGGAGCGGCAATGGCCTGCTCGAAAGTAGACGCTGCCCCAAAAAAAAGCGGCCCCTCAATTGTATAGATACTAATTTGTGGACAATCATGCTGCTGATGAACAACGTGTGATTGTACTTTTTCATGCTTTAATGAGTGATCTGGTAATACTTTTGTGACGACAAGTTTCTCACTCATACGCTTTGCAAATAACACAACAGCTAACACCAGCCCAACCTCCACAGCTAGTGTTAAACTTGTAAAAACAGTCAGTAGGAAGGTAATAATTAAAACTAGTGAATCTCCTGATTTCAATTTCACAATATGTGCAAAATGCTTTTGTTCACTCATATTCCAGGCAACAACCATTAAGACAGGCGCCATACTCGCTAAAGGAATATGAGAAGCATACGGAGCTAATAGCAATAAAGTAAGTAAGACAAATACACCATGAATAATACCTGACATTGGTGAAACCGCACCTGTTTTGATATTTGTCGCTGTACGGGCAATAGCACCAGTTGCCGGAATTCCTCCAAACAATGGTGTAACAATATTCGCAATGCCTTGGCCAACAAGCTCTCGATTGCTATGGTGTTTACTATTTGTCATACCATCCGCGACAACCGCAGATAAAAGTGATTCAATACCACCAAGCATTGCAATAACAAAGGCTGGTCCTATAAGTAGCTGAATTCTTTCCAATGTGATATTCGGTATTGCAAAATCTGGTAAAGTGCTTGGGATTTGACCATAGGCAGTCGCTATGGTAGCAACTTGTCCTGAAAAAAAGAACGTTGCAATAAGTGTGGAAACAACAATACCTACTAACGCTCCTGGTACTTTCGGTAAAACTTTCGGTGTCAATAAAATAAAAACGAGACAAATAATTGCTGTGACAATACTGTAAAAATTCGTCGTGCCAATATGCATCACAATTTCTTTTAAATTGGCAATAAAATACTCGTGCCTTGTCATATTTGTCAGCCCTAAGAAATTGGCAATCTGCCCCGTAAAAATAATCACGGCAATTCCAGCAGTAAAACCTACTGTTACAGGACGTGGGATAAACTTAATTAAGGAACCTAGCTTAAAAATACCCATTAAGCACAGCATAATCCCTGCCATCAAACCAGCAATTAATAAATTTTCGTAGCCATATGTTAGAACGATTCCTAGAAGAATTGGCACAAATGCACCTGTTGGACCACCAATTTGATATTTCGAACCACCAAAGATTGAAATAAGTATACCAGCAATACAAGCTGTATATATTCCATACTCTGGCTTGACACCCGAAGCAATCGCAAAAGACATTGCTAGCGGGATTGCTACGATTCCGACAATAATCCCCGACAGTAAGTCCTTCTTAAAATGATGAACTGAATATCCTTCAAATCTCCCTATTATCAGCGACTTCATACATAAATCTTCCCTTCGAAATAATAAGCAAAGCAAATTTTTCAAAAAATATGATTATATATTTTCTTCGTCACTTCCATTGATGGTCATTTCTTCTAATCTTGTAATCGTATTAATTAAATGATTGTTAAAAATCTCCTTGGCTACTCCAAGCAGCTCACCAATCATCGGATCACTTAAGGAGTAGTAAACTTTTTTTCCCTCTTTTATCCCATAAACGATATTTTTTGCTCGTAAAACACTTAACTGCTGAGAAACAGCTGAGCCCTCTTTTTCTAAACAGCTTTGTATCTCATTGACACTTTTTTTACCATCTACTAATAATTCTAGTATTCTTATTCGTAATGGATGAGCTAAGGCTTTAAAAAAATCTGCCTTAAACTGCTGTAATCCCTCTTCCACTTTCATCCCTCCAAGGAATTTCACTTCAACATATTCAAATATTTGAATATGTATGATTGTACGCCTGTTTTTACTTTTAATCAATATCCAATCTAAAAAAAGAGTGAAAACTATACTTTTTGCATAGTTTTCACTCGTTTACATACTTTTTTTGTTAAATCAACCATCATTCGGTGGTTGTTTGATGTTTTCGTAAAGGATAGTCATAGATTAAACATGGCACAATGGCAAACAATACAATGATTACTAGTATTAAAACAAGTACGATCATCCCAAACTGATCAACCATAATACCACCAAACAGGGGTCCAATCATCCTACCAGCTGTTGCCGCACTGTTGATAATTCCTTGGTAGAAGCCCTGTCGTCCCTTGGGCGCAAGCTGATTTGCAATCGTTGGCAAAGCAGGTGTATAAAACATTTCGCCGAAAGTTAAGACAACCATAGCAGCCGCAAACATTGTAAAATCACTCGCAAAGGCAATAATTCCAAATGAAAGTGCAATCAACGTAACGCCAAATACTAATTGACGTTTTAATGTATGCTCCCATCGCTTGACAAGTGGCGCAATAAGTGGTTGCCCAATAACAATGAGAAGACCGTTAATTGTCCACAGTAGGCTATATTGTTTTAAGCCTAATCCTAAATCCTGTGTATACGAAGAAATAGTCGCGCTCCATTGCGAATAAGCCAACCAGCATAGCACAGAGGATGCACTAATAATTAATAATGCATAAAATGGTGCTTTATTAATGATTTTCTTACTCTCACCTACCACATTTTTCGGCGCAATACTGCCTACCTCTAATCGCTTAAAAGTAAATAACGCTATAAAAAAGAATAAAATATACATGACTAGATTTACCTTGAATACGTAGTCAAATTGATAGTCAGCCACGATTCCCGCAAGTGCTGGTCCAATAGCAACCCCTACATTTTGAGCAAGATAAATAGCATTAAATGCCTTTCTTCCGCCCTCAGGCCATGCCGTTCCAGCTAAAGCAAACATCCCAGGAAATACGATACCTCCACTAAAGCCAAGAATCGTTAAGAACCATACATAATGCGGCCAGCCATGCCAAATCGTTAACCCTATTAATGAGGCAATCGTTAAAAGAATGCCAAGCATAATTGACTTATAGCCACCTATTCTATCAAATAAATAACCACCTAATAGATTACCTAGTACCCCAGCAGCAGAATTCAACATTAATACAAAGCCAGCCATCGCCAGTGACTTCCCTAAATAATCGTGCATATAAATGGCGTTCAAAGGCCATAAAAATGAATTGCCCGTTGTGTTCACAAGCATTCCAATAATTAAAAACCAAACACTTTTTGGCATAGAATGACCTCCATTATTTCGCTACTCTAAATAGTTAGTTTATGCTGAAAAATACAAAAGCACAAGGAAAATAATTTTACCTTTTTTACAGTGGCAACACAATATAAAAAAGTGTATCTGTGTTCAAGCTAATTTCTTTGTTTTCTCTTTATTTTTCTCGGGGTGACCGGCTTTTCGCTCCGCTTCCCTCTTCTTCCGCTCAGTTGACTGGCTTTTCGCTCCGCTCTACTCTTCATCCGCTCTTCATCCGCTCAGGTTGGCTGGTTTTTCGCTCCGCTTTCCTCTTCTTCCGCTCGGGTGGCTCAACTTTTCGATCTGCTTTCCTCTTCATTCGCTCGGGGTGGCTGGCTTTTCGCTCCGCTTCCCTCTTTATCCGCTCAGGGTGACTGGCTTTTCGCTCCGCTTTCCTCTATATCCGCTCAGGTTGACTGGCTTTCCGCTCCGCTTCCCTCTTTATCCGCTCGAGCTAACTGGTTTTCAGCTCCGCTTTCCTCTTCATCCGCTCGAGGTGGCCCGCTTTTCGCTCCGCTTCCCTCTTCACCGCTCGAGGTGGCCCGCTTTCCACATCATCCGCTCGGGCTAACTGGCTTTTCGCTCCGCTCTCCTCTTCATTCGCTCAGGTTGGCCCGCTTTTCGCTCCGCTTCCCTCTTTATCCGCTCGGGGTGGCTGGCTTTCCGCTCCGCTCTCCTCTTTATCCGCTCGGGGTGACCGGCTTTCCGCTCCGCTTTCCACATCATCCGCTTGGGCTAACTGGTTTTCAGCTCCGCTTTCCTCTTCATCCGCTCGGGGTGGCCCGCTTTTCGCTCCGCTTCCCTCTTCACCGCTCGGGGTGGCCCGCTTTCCACATCATCCGCTCGGGCTAACTGGCTTTTCGCTCCGCTCTCCTCTTCATTCGCTCAGGTTGGCCCGCTTTTCGCTCCGTTTTCCTCTTTATCCACTCGGGGTGGCTGGCTTTTCGCTCCGCTTTCCTCTTCTTCCGCTCGGGGTGGCCCGCTTTTCGCTCCGCTTCCCTCTTTATCCGCTCAGGTTACTGGCTTTTGCTCCGCTTTCCTCTTCATCCGCTCGGGGTAACCAGCTTTTCGCTCCGCTTTCCCTTTTTCTGCTCAGGTTGCCTAAAATTGAAGCAACTTTACGTTAAATGAATTGGTGTAAAATACCCTTATTAGGAATACAGAAAATACCTCTGTTTGAAGTTTCGCTTTATTGAATTCTTCCCTCATGACGGAAAGCACTAGTACATGATAAAATATAGTGTTAGAGGAGTGAAATAAATGACAGAAACAAGCTTTCCTTTTCCTTCAGATGGGAAAAGATACTATACATGGAATCGCTATTTACGTGAGCAATTTGGTCATAAAGTCTTTAAAGTAGCACTGGACGCAGGCTTCGATTGTCCAAATCGTGATGGTACCGTTGCTTTCGGTGGCTGTACTTTTTGCAGTGCAGCAGGCTCTGGTGATTTTGCTGGCAATAAGGTCGATCCTATAGATGTGCAATTCGCTGAAATTCGAGACAAAATGCATCAAAAATGGAAGGATGGCAAGTATATGGCTTATTTCCAAGCTTATACAAATACACATGCTCCACTTCCCGTATTAAAAGAAAAATTTGAAGCGGCACTGGCGCAGGATGGCGTTGTAGGTTTATCGATTGCTACTCGTCCAGATTGTCTTCCAGATGACGTAGTAGAGTATTTAGCTGAATTAAATGAGCGTACTTATTTATGGATTGAGCTCGGTCTTCAAACAGTGCATGAAAAAACCGCAAATCTAATAAACCGTGCCCATGATTATGCCACATATGTTGAAGGTGTTGAAAAGCTTCGAAAACATGGTATACGTGTATGCTCACACATTATTAATGGCCTTCCTCTTGAAGACTATGACATGATGATGGAAACTGCACGTGAAGTGGCAAAGCTTGATGTACAAGGCATAAAAATTCACTTGCTACACCTTTTAAAGGGAACGCCTATGGTCAAACAGTACGAAAAGGGCATGCTAGAATTTTTAGATCAGGATGTTTATACAAAGCTTGTAGCAGATCAACTTGAGATTTTACCTCCGGATATGGTGATTCACCGTATTACTGGGGATGGACCCATTGATTTAATGATTGGCCCAATGTGGAGCGTTAATAAGTGGGAAGTATTAAATGGCATTGATGCAGAGCTTGAACGCCGTGGAAGCTGGCAAGGGAAATTTTATCAGGCTGAGGTTGTCAAATGAAGCTACAACGTGTTTTACAATATGCTCAACAACTGTTAAAGGCTACAGTTGAGGAGGGTGATACAGTGGTCGATGCCACTGCAGGTAACGGTCATGATACATTATTTTTAGCACAGCTTGTCGGGGATAGTGGTCAAGTATATGCCTTTGATGTTCAAAAAAGTGCTGTGGATGCCACACTACTTCGCCTGCTTGATCATGGCTTAGAGCATCGTGGACTTGTCTTACATAGAGGGCATGAGGAAGTTGCTAAATATGTACACAAGCAAGTGGCAGCCGCCATATTTAATTTAGGTTATTTACCTGGTAGTAATCACGATATCATTACAAAGCCAAATACGACAATAGTTGCCATTCAAGATTTACTAAAGTTACTGAAGATTGGGGGACTGATTGTTTTGGTCATTTACCATGGTCATCCAGGTGGCAAGGAGGAACGAGATGCTGTCATAGAGTATGTAAGTCAGCTTCCTCAAAAATATGTACATGTACTAAAATATGAGTTTTTAAATCAACAAAATGATCCACCTTTTGTTATTGCTCTCGAAAAAATGAAAGATTACCCAATCGAATAATTTTAAGGCATGGCTTCGATGCTTATCGAATTCATGTCTTTTTTGCTTATCAAAAGGAAATATCCCCCGATGGCGCGGGGGATAGGGAGGAGTTACTTATTTTCATGTCAAATTACCTTCATTAACTTAGCTTAAGTTAACTTTTTAAAGATTGTTGTTTCATTGCTTCTACATAGCGTTGATTAACTTTATCCCAATCGACAGTATTCCACCAATTTTTAACAAAATCAGGGCGACGATTTTGATAGTTCAAATAATATGCATGTTCCCACACATCGATTACGAGCAAAGGAATTTTTCCTTCAATTAAAGGTGTATCTTGGTTAGCTGTACTCATAATGCTTAGTTGATTATCCTCCAGCACTAGCCACCCATATCCACTTCCAAAGCGAGTAATTGCTGCTTTAGAAAGCTGATCCTGAAAATTATCAAACGTTTTAAAATAATATTCAATTGCCTGTCCAATATCAGCATTAGCCTCACCACCGCCATTGGGACTCATCATTTCCCAAAATAAACTGTGACAGTAGTGTCCTCCACCATTATTTTGTATGGCAGTTTGAATGTCAACTGGAAGCAAATCAAGATTACTTAATAAATCTTCCAATGATTTATTTTGTAGGTCCTTATAGCCTTCTAAGGCCATGTTTAAATTATTTACATATGTTGCATGATGCTTTGAATGATGAATCTCTAACGTTCTAGCGTCAATATAGGGCTCTAATTGATCGTAGTCATATGATAGTTGCGGTAAATGGAACACAGTCATTTTTTCACCACCTTCTAAAAAGTTTCTTAAAGGAAAAATAATTTCCTTAATACAAAATATATATTCTTTTTCCATTGTCGTCAATAGGAATTTTATTTTCTTTTTGCAAAAACAAAAAAAGCTATCAAATAGAAATAAAACATTCTATTTAATAGCTTTCCCTATATTACCTATTTATTTTGACGTTTTTTATTATAATCAACCCAGAAATCTGCCCCTTTAATACCAAGTTCTCGAGGATCAAAAACGGGATCTTTTCCTTCTTTTTTCTGTTTCTCATAATCCTTCAATGCCACTATTGCAGGTTTCATAATAATTAAAATTGCAATAACGTTAATCCATACCATCAGTCCAAGTCCAACATCCCCCATTGCCCAAGCAAGGTCTGAAGTACGAATTGTACCATAGAATGCAGCTATTAAAATCGCAAACTTCGCAATCCATATGAAGACTTTTTCAGCTGAACCAGAGAACAAATAAGCCACATTTGTTTCAGCAATATAGTAATAGGCCATAATTGTTGTAAAAGCAAAGAAGAATAATGCGATTGCTACAAATGGACCACCGAATCCTGGTAATGCAGAATCTACAGCAAATTGTGTGTATGCTGCACCTTCCTTAATACTTTTCGCAAATGTTAGTTGATCTTCTCCAGTAAGGCCATTTTTGTTAAATTCTCCAACGTGAATAAATGGATCAGTACCTTCTGCTGCCTTTTCATCCTGTACATTATACATGCCCGTAAATAAAATCATAAATGCTGTAGCTGAACAAATTAATAATGTATCAATGTACACGGATGCTGCTTGCACAATTCCCTGTTTTGCAGGGTGCGATACTTCTGCTGCTGCCGCTGGGTGCGCTCCAGTTCCTTGACCAGCCTCATTTGAATAGATACCACGTTTAACGCCCCAAGCAATTGCAGAGCCAATAATCCCACCAAAAATTTCTTGAGCACCAAATGCGCTAGAAAAAATAAGTGCAAATACAGATGGGATCTCTGTGATATTCATCCCAATAATAATGATAGCCATAATAATATAAGCTAAAGCCATAAACGGAACAATTATCTGTGCAGCATTGGCAATAGATTTAACTCCACCAATAATAATTGCACCTAATAACACAACAATAATAAGCCCTGTAATCCAAGTTTGAACATTGAAAGCGTTTTCAACAGCAGTTGCAATTGCATTCGATTGAACACCTGGCATCAAGATTAACATTGCTATTAAGGCAGCAATAGCAAAAATTATTGCGAACCATTTTTGACCCATTCCCTTTTCTATGTAAAAGGCAGGTCCACCGCGATATTCAGTATCTTTCTCTTCTTTATAAATTTGTGCTAACGTTGATTCCACATATGCAGTTGCTGCGCCAATAAAGGCGATTGCCCACATCCAAAAAACAGCACCAGGTCCCCCCATACCGATGGCTGTAGCTGTACCAGCAATATTACCTGTACCTACTCTCCCAGATAACGCAATAGACATTGCCTGGAAAGATGAAATCCCCTTTTCCGATTTTTCGCCTTTAAACATTAAAACAAACATATCTTTAATGTGTCTTACCTGTAAGAACCGTGTAATGATTGAAAAAAACAATCCAATTAACAAAATACCATAAATAAACCACGGTCCCCACAAAATATCATTCAATTTTCCAACAATTGCCTCCATCTTACCCCTCCAATGTGAAAAATTCTATTTTATAAGTCATTATAGTATTACACTTTTCTGAAAATTACAACATTATATTTCAGGAATAATAAATTAGTAATTTTCTAGTAAATTGGAGAGGTCAAATATTACTCAATAATATAGCCAATTCTACGAAGAGCATTGTTGATAAAATCACGAATATAGACAAAAATCTCTTCCCGCTCTATTTCATGAAATAGATTATGATAGCAATTCGCCCATTCCTTAAACTGAAACTCTGTAAATTCCTGCTGATGAAGCCAATTACGAGTTTGTTTAGTTTCCGTTATACTATCTTTTTCAGCTGTCATTACAAGCATAGGCATATTTGGGAATTCAGCCTTTGGTAATAATACTAAATTCCGCATCATTTGCTGTAGCTCTCGATACCATTTCACTGAGACAACTGACATAAAAGGAATCTCATCCTTCATCTCTTCTCTCCCTTCTACACTGCGAGTCAATTTCTCCAATGTAATTTCATGTGTTATTTTAACATTAGCTGTAAGCGCACTTAAACTTGTTAAAGCATTTGATAGTTTACCTGGCAACAGCTTTAATTGAAGCCATGGTGAAGTTAGAATAATGCCTGCACTTTCATATTTTTTCTTGTGCATAGTATGTAGTAATAATGTTGCACCAAGCCCATGTCCTATTAAAAACACAGGTAAATTATACGAAAAAGCATTTTCCATTAAATGTCTAGTATACTTGTTGTATTCTTTAAAATCCTCATCATGAACACGTGAAAACCTTGCATTGACACCATGATTCGGTAAATCCCCCATGACAATGTGGAAGCCTTCCAATCTAAGTTTTTCTATCAGCCATGCATACCAGCGGTGATTTTCATATGCACCATGAAGAATAGCAACCACAGCCTTTGCTTGTCCATCAGCTTCCCATTTCCACATTTACATAGTCCTCCTAAAAAATTATTACATATTGATTATAACGAAATACTTAACTTCATTAATTTTATATTTCCATCAAGTTGCGTATTTGATACGATAATATTACATCATAGAAAGAAAAGAGGCGATTCTCATGATCTATCCATTTAAAGGTAAAACACCAACCATCGATCCATCCGTTTTTATTGCTGATTATGCGACCGTTACTGGGGACGTTACAATAGGTGCTGAAACAACTATTTGGTTTAACACTGTTATTCGTGGTGATGTGTCACCAACAATTATCGGTAAACGAGTAAGTATTCAAGATCTTTGTTGCTTACACCAAAGTCCGAAATACCCGCTAATTATTGAAGATGAAGTAACAGTGGGACATCAAGTAACTTTACATAGCTGTACAATTCGCAAAAATGCCTTAATAGGTATGGGATCAATCATATTAGACGGAGCAGAGATTGGAGAGGGTGCATTCATAGGAGCTGGCAGTCTAGTACCTCCAGGTAAGGTCATTCCACCGAATAGCTTAGCATTAGGTCGTCCGGCTAAGGTTGTTCGTGAATTAAATGCTGAAGATAAAGAAGATATGGAACGTATCGTCCGTGAGTATGCAGAAAAAGGACAATATTATAAATCTCTTCAAGCAAACAATAAATAATACTAAGTAGCCCCACTTCATCAATTCATCTCTTCACCTGTAGAGAGTCTTCTGTATCTGCCGCTACGCTTACGCGCATAAAACATCTGCCACTGTGCTTTTGATACAAAAAACATCTGCTGAATGAAGATAAAATTATGATTTCGGGGCTTCTTTTTTATTAAGAAAAAGGGCTATGTAAATAAACTAGCCCCTTTCTAATTAATACTTTAATATAATTTATAAATCACTTTAACACTTTAGCGGGATAGTTTATAAACGTGCTCTTTCTCTTAAAGCCTCTGCTCTATCTGTTTGCTCCCAAGGCACATTTAAGTCAGTACGACCGAAATGTCCATATGCAGCAGTTTGCTTATAGATAGGGCGACGTAAATCAAGCATTTTAATAATCCCTGCTGGACGTAAATCAAATAGCTCACGTACCCACTCGACAATCTCGCTTTCCTTCACTTTTCCAGTACCAAATGTATCAACAGCAATGGATACCGGCTGAGCAACACCAATTGCATAGGCTAATTGTACTTCAGCTCGTTCTGCTAAACCTGCTGCCACAATGTTTTTGGCTACATAACGTGCTGCATATGCTGCTGAACGGTCAACCTTTGTTGCATCCTTTCCAGAGAACGCACCACCGCCATGACGCGCATAACCACCGTATGTATCTACGATGATTTTGCGTCCAGTTAGACCAGCATCACCTTTTGGACCACCGATAACAAAACGACCAGTTGGGTTAATGAAATATTTAGTATTTGCATCTAGTAATTCACTCGGAACAACTGGTGCAATTACGAATTGTTTTAAATCTTCCTGAATTTGCTCAAGTGTTGCCTCTTCATCATGTTGTGTTGAAATGACAATCGTATCTACTCGTACTGGTATATTGTTTTCATCATATTCAATCGTCACTTGCGTTTTTCCATCGGGACGTAAATACGCTAGTTCACCAGATTTGCGCGCTTCTGTTAAGCGACGTGCTAATTTATGCGCTAGACTAATTGGTAAAGGCATAAGCTCGGGTGTTTCATTACATGCATAACCAAACATTAAGCCTTGGTCACCCGCACCGATTGCTTCAATGTCAGCGTCTGTCATAGAGCCTTCACGAGCCTCTAGTGCTTGGTCAACTCCCTGTGCAATATCTGGTGATTGCTCACCAATCGCTACAAGCACTGCAAGATTTTCTGCATCAAAGCCATATTTCCCACGTGTATATCCGATTTCGGCTACAGTATCTCGGACAATACCTTTAATATCTACATAGGTAGAAGTAGTAATTTCTCCTGCTACTAATACTAAACCTGTTGTTACTGTTGTTTCACACGCTACACGTGCATTTGGATCTTCTGCTAAAATGGCATCTAAAATGGCATCCGAAATTTGGTCACAAATTTTGTCTGGATGTCCTTCTGTCACGCTCTCTGATGTAAACAGTCGACGGTTTGTCATTTGGTTTTCCTCCTATTACTCTTACAAAAAGTATTTGTGAATGAATACGGTACTCATTACCCATGTCAAGTCCGCTCCTAAGGATTGAACTCTCAAGCCGTTACTACTGTCGCTTCGCTTTCGTACAAAAAACAGCTGATGCTTTTAACACGAGGATTTCGAAAGATCCGTCATTATAATAAGGAAAGAACTACATATACTTACCTTTATATTTGTTTTTAACAATAAAAAAATCCTTTTCTCACGCTTACTACATGAGGAAAGGAATAATGACTTCGTAACCTTTCACTCTTATCGTTCAAGGGGTTTCCCTTGCATCAGGTTGGCACCAACGCATGTCGTGAAATAGTTCATGCAGGTTGCCGGGTTTCACAGGGCCTGACCCTCCACCAGCTCGGGATAAGAGTATCCGTTCAATATCTCATATTACGTAAAAGGTCGAACGTTGTCAAATATTTTTTACTGTATTATTGTAAAGGTATGAGAGAAATTTTTTGGTCCCAATACGATTGGCACCTGGGTGATGCTGTAAATGGAAGCAAATTAATCCCTATTACTACCTTATATCCTGTGTTAACATAAAAAGTGACCTAATATCTTTATCATAAAGCATACTATTTGTGGCTTAGAAGACTACCCACCCCTACATGCGGGAAGATGAATTCAGTTTTGCTCTTCTAAACTTGAGTTAATAACCTTCCATCTTGTGCGAACCTCATGTTGGCCAAACGCCTTCAAACGCTGTTATGCTCTGGTGAATGAATGATGACATCTCTCATTATTAATTTACTTTTTGTCGTTTTCTTGAAAAGTAATAAAATCTCAAAAATAATTTCTGAATTAGTATAGATTATTTAAGCAATTGTGTTATACTATTTTTGAAATTAAGAAATTCTCCCTCAAACTCAAGGGAATACTATAAAAAAGGATGGTATTTAATCGATGAATTCAGTAGAAATTGCAAACGAACTGAAGGAATTATTAAGCGGCGGTAACATTAATGTTCAACTTTCAGTACCACAATTAGCTGAAAAGGCTACATCTCGTGGTGAGGCTATGTTAACAGTAGATGGCGCAGTTCGTGCAGAAACTGGCAAATACACTGGTCGTTCACCTAAAGATAAATATACGGTAGAAGAAGAAAGCACAAAGGATAAAATTGACTGGGGAAAAGTAAACCAACCAATTTCTTCTGAAGTGTTCGATAACTTATATGTAAAAGTAGTAAAATATTTAAAAGAACGTGACGAATTATTTGTATTCAAGGGCTTTGCTGGTGCCGACAAAGATTCACAACTAAGCATCCAAGTCATCAATGAATACGCTTGGCACAATCTTTTTGCTCATCAATTATTTATCCGTCCAACAGAAGAAGAGTTAGCTGCCCATGTCGCTGACTTCACAGTTATCTCAGCTCCTAACTTTAAAGCAGACCCTGCTGTGGATGGTACAGCTTCTGAAACATTCATCATTGTCTCTCTTGAAAAGAAAACCATCCTAATTGGTGGAACTGAATATGCTGGTGAAATTAAAAAATCAATTTTCGGTATTATGAACTACTTATTACCACAACAAGGCATCCTTTCTATGCATTGTTCAGCAAACGTTGGTGAAGCTGGAGATGTAGCATTATTCTTCGGTTTATCTGGTACTGGTAAAACGACTTTATCAGCTGATCCTGATCGTAAGCTTATCGGTGACGATGAACATGGTTGGTCTGATAACGGTGTATTCAACATTGAGGGTGGTTGCTATGCAAAAACAATTAACCTTTCTGCTGAAAAAGAACCAGAAATATACAATGCAATCCGCTTCGGTTCTGTTTTAGAAAACGTAGCTGTCGACCCAGAAACTCGTATTTGTGATTATGATGACGGTTCATTAACAGAAAATACACGTGTCGCATATCCGATCCAATATATTGATAATATTGTTGATCCATCTGTTGCAGGTCACCCAAAAACAATCATCTTCTTAACAGCTGATGCATTTGGCGTATTACCTCCAATCAGTAAATTAACAAAAGAGCAAGCAATGTACCACTTCCTAAGTGGCTTCACATCAAAACTTGCTGGTACAGAGCGTGGTGTAACAGAACCAGAACCAGTATTCTCTACTTGCTTCGGTTCTCCATTCCTTCCACTTCCAGCAACTGTCTATGCTGAAATGTTAGGTCAAAAAATTGACGAACATGGTGCGCAAGTATACTTAGTGAACACAGGTTGGACTGGTGGCGAATATGGTACTGGTAGCCGTATGAAGCTTTCTTACACTCGTACAATGGTACGTGCAGCAATCGATGGCAAATTAGCTGATGTTGAAACAATCCAAGATTCAGTATTTGGATTACATATTCCAACTGCTGTTGAAGGTGTACCAACAGAAGTACTTAACCCTCGTGATGCATGGGCAGACAAAGCAGCTTATGACAAAAAAGCGACTGAGCTTGCTGGTCTATTCAATGAAAACTTCAAGAAATTCTCTAATGTTTCTGAAGCTATCACTACACTTGGTGGGCCATTAAAATAATTTGCTTATACAAAGGGAACGATTTGTAGTCGTTCCCTTTTTTCTTTTTCTTTTACAAAATTTCGAATCGCTACACGAAGCTAACTATGCAGGTAGTGGTTTTTTAAGATGAGACAGGAGCAGAGACGGTTGCTGGAGATAATTATTAGGAAAAGTATGTAATTGTTTCCCACCATATCCTCGTTATGAACGCACAATTTGAGGTATGGTGGGCCCAGTTACTGACGTTTCATCCATTCGCAAAGAGCATGGACGGTCTCACGATTTTTTGCTGGAGGATATTGATGGGCAAAATGACGGTCATACCATGTTTCGTAAGTTTTATTGGCATCCTGTAAATAAAATTCTAATTGTCTAGCATGCTTGATATCTACATTTTCATCTTGATACCCATGAATAATAAGCACCGGCGCTGTAATATGCTCTATTTCAAATAATGGTGTTCGCGCGTCATAAGCCTCTGGCACACGATTAGGCGTTCCTCCTATAACTCGCTTCATCATTCGGCGCATATCTATCCGCTCCCAATAAGTAGCAGTTGCATCAGAAACACCTGCCCACGTTACAACAGAGGTGATATCTCTGCGTAATATGGCTGTCCAAAGTGCCATAATCCCACCACGTGAGAAGCCAAAGACATGTATATTATCATTGCAGTACTGCTTTAACACGTTTACTCCGTAAACAGCATCATATCGATCAGCACCTGCAAACTCATCTCGCCCCTCCCCACCACGATTCCCTCGGTAATACGGTGCAAAAACAATAAAGCCCTGTGCTGCAAATTGTGCGACACGTGAAGGTCTAACCATTCCAATACTTTGCATGCCTCCACGTAGATATAAAAAGCCATCATATGTACCTTCAGCTTTTGGCTCAGCCAATAAACCTTTCACACGAAGACCCAAAGATATATAGGTAATTTCCGTTAACCGAATAGCTGGATTCGGCGAAGGATAGGTGCGTTTTTCAACGATTTCACCATTGATCATCATGTTTCAACTCCTCCAGCATTTTTTGCATGCCTTCATCCTTCATATGAAAGCTTAAATTTGGATGATTCGCAAATTCATCGTCGGTTAACCAGGTCATCCCTGATGTCTCTAAATCAAACTCGATGTCTTCTTGCCCTGCAAATTGAGCAGTAAAAACCGTTTTACAAAATAACACTTCATCATGAACGGCATATTCTGCAAACCACTTTAAATTTTTTACATGAACTCCTGTTTCTTCAAACACTTCTCGAATTGCTGCCTCTTCCAAAGTTTCTCCAGGCTCTTGCTTTCCACCTGGAACCTCGACGCCACGTCTTTTATGAATCGTACATAGCCATTTGTTATCATATTTCAAAAAAACAAGAACATGTCTAGGTTCAACTGTTAACTCTCCTCTTGTAAAGCTTAAATCCACTCGTAAACCATTTAAATCTGTAAATGAGAACATCCTTTTCAGCTCCTTTCTTATTTCATACTTTGGGTCGAATCAATTACTAAAAATATTGGCATTCTTCAGCAGTTAGATTGTATCTTCCTCAAAAAAAGAAGGAATTCCCTCCGTAATTCTCCATTCTTCACGTTCTTTTGGGGATACAGTTATTTTTAATATAGTGTAATTATGCAATGACAATCAACAAATAATCGCTAATAATTTCCTCCATAAAGTAAATGGG
>Ga0213828_1001048_pt1 | contig 24083 bp, 24 predicted proteins | sample MC6MC0897MG_FD_180664 | JGI IMG/M metagenome (GOLD analysis project Ga0213828, IMG submission 180664) | Enriched soil aggregate microbial communities from Iowa State University, Ames, United States - MC6-MC0897-MG | ecosystem: Environmental > Terrestrial > Soil > Unclassified | place: USA: Iowa... | reverse complement strand
GGCGGCAGAAAACGTTACCCTATGCAACTGAATTTCCCGCACTTGCCTGAGGTTACCTCCGTGTTTTCCCAATTCGCCCTGCACGAACGCCTGCTTAAAGCCGTGGCCGAGCTTAAATTTGTCGAGCCGACCCCGGTGCAGGCAGCGGCCATCCCCCTGGCCCTGCAAGGGCGTGACTTGCGTGTGACCGCGCAGACCGGCAGCGGCAAGACCGCGGCATTCGTCCTGCCGATGCTCAACCGCCTGGTCGACCTGAGCGGCCCACGCGTGGAAATCCGCGCGCTGATCCTGCTGCCTACCCGCGAGCTGGCGCAGCAGACCCTCAAGCAGGTGCAGCTGTTCTCCCAGTTCACCTACATCAAGGCTGGCCTGGTTACCGGCGGTGAAGACTTCAAGGAACAGGCCGCCATGCTGCGCAAGGTACCGGACGTGCTGATCGGCACCCCGGGCCGTCTGCTCGAACAGCTCAATGCCGGTAACCTGGACCTGTCCCATGTCAAGGTGATGATCCTCGACGAAGCCGACCGCATGCTCGACATGGGCTTTGCCGAAGACATGGAGCGCCTGTGCAAGGAGTGCGAGAACCGCGAGCAGACCCTGCTGTTCTCCGCCACCACCGGTGGTGCGGCACTGCGTGACATCATCGGCAAGGTGTTGAAAGACCCTGAGCACCTGATGCTCAACAGCGTCTCGCAACTGGCCGAGGGCACGCGTCAGCAGATCATCATGGCTGACCACGACCAGCACAAAGAGAAGATCGTCCAGTGGTTGCTGGAAAACGAGACCTACCAGAAGGCGATCATCTTCACCAACACCCGTGCCCTGGCAGACCGCATCTATGGTCACCTGGTGGCCAAGGACGTCAAGGTCTTCGTACTGCACGGTGAAAAGGACCAGAAAGACCGCAAGCTGGCCATCGACCGCTTCAAGCAGGGCAGCTCCAAGGTGCTGGTGGCGACCGACGTGGCGGCCCGTGGCCTGGACATCGACGGCCTTGACCTGGTGATCAACTTCGACATGCCGCGCAGTGGCGACGAGTACGTGCACCGCATTGGCCGTACCGGCCGTGCCGGGGGGGAAGGCCTGGCCATCTCGTTGATCACCCACAACGACTGGAACTTGATGTCGAGCATCGAACGCTACCTCAAGCAGCAGTTCGAGCGCCGGGTTATCAAGGAAGTCAAAGGTACCTACAACGGGCCGAAAAAGGTCAAGGCCTCGGGCAAGGCTGCCGGAACCAAGAAGAAAAAGGTCGAGAAGAAGTCGGGGGACAAGAAGGCTGCAGCCAAGCGCAAGCCAACCGCCAAGCCAAAGGCCAACGCGCCACTGGCCAGTTCCGACGGCATGGCTCCGCTGAGAAAGCGTCAGCCTGCAGCTGAGTAAATCGACTTGTGCCCTATCGTCGGCTTGCCGGCGATAGGGCTTCACAACCTCGCATCAGTCAGCTTTTTTCTCCGCTGTCTTCAGTTCCTTGATCCGTGTATCGATCAACTGGCATTTGTCGGGCAAGTCCTTGCTCGCCGTCCCCAGCTCCATCCCTTGGAGCTCATCATTGATTTCCTTGGCCTTCTGCGGGTTCTGCTCGGTGAGCTGACTGACCAGGCCGGCCAGTTCTTCACGCTTCTGCGTGGCCTCTTCCGGTGTGCAGGCCCAGGCGGGTAGGGCGCAGAGCAGGGCGGTGGCGCAGGCAATGCTTAGCAGCGGTTTCATCCTTCTTACCTCTCGCGTCGGCTATGCCTGATGGAGCGTGCTGGCCGCTGGTAAGTTCAGCGTCTGCGACAGGTGGCCTGCAACTGCGTAATGGCTACCGATTTACGCGGTTTCCTGTTTGGCAGTAGTCCCTTTCTGAATCGCTCTCAAACAGCCAAGGCACCCTTGATGAGGGCTGTGCCATATCGCTAGTTTTGGCCGAAAAGAGGGGGTATCGTATGTACAGCTGTAAATACAGGGCATCCCATGTTCTTTGAGTGGGACGAAGCCAAAAATGAAATCAACATCCGTAAACACGGTATCGACTTCGCAGATGTACCGGACATGTTCAATCATCCTATGCTGGCGCGACAGGATGAAGACGTGGCATGCGGTGAAGAGCGCTGGGTGTGCCTGGGCTGGCTCAAGGCTTTGATAGGCGTTGTTGTGTATACGGAGAAGCGGGGCGAGGTAATACGCATTATCTCTGCCCGCAAAGCCACCAAATGGGAGGCCAAACACTATGACCAAAACTTCGAGAACTGATTGGGGCCGTTTGGCTCGGCAGGAAGACAAGGACATCGACACGTCTGATATCGCCGAGCTGGATCAGGACTTCTTTCGCCAGGCCGAATTGCGGGTCCCCGCCAAGCAGACCGTGACCATTCGCCTGGACTCTGATGTCCTCGCCTGGTTCAAGGAGCAGGGGGCTGGGTATCAGACCCGTATCAATCAGTTGTTGCGCCAATACATGCAGGCTCAGCAAAGACAGCGCTGATATCTTTCTGAACGCAGCCGCGCTCCGGCAGGTCCACCCTGTGTACCCCTTCCGTCCACAGCAGGAGCCTGCCGCCATGAGCATTACCTACGACTGGGACCTGATCGAGCGCTTGCTGCATGAAGCCCAGAACAGCGCCGGTCACAGCTTCACGCCACGCCCCTATGCCGAGCAGCACGCCGCAGCGTTGGCCGCCAAAGGCCAGCCGGTTGGCGACCTTGACCACCTGAAGACCCGCGCTTGCGAGTATGAAAAGCTGCTGTTCGAGCGCGGCTTCATCGAAACCCGGCCCGCAGAAGACGGTGGCAACGGTGAAAACTTTGTCCTCACCGAGCGCGGATCACGCCTGTTGAGCCTGATCGACAGCAGCATCCCAGGCTTCGAGCACCCCCGCCAAGTGCTTGAAGAACAGGAAGACGCGCTGGATGAGGCAACCTTTGAGCAGGTGTCCTCCAAGGCGCAGATTGCTTGAGGTCGTTTTGAGGGTGGCACGGGTGGCCAAGGAAAACCGATAATCGGTAATTCTTGAAGACTGCCGAGTTGACGCCCATGCCATCGATTATCCGTAAGGCCCGCTCATGAGCGCGGCCCGGAAGAACCCCGACGCCTTTGCTTTCCAGGTCATGCTCGGGCTGTGCCTGATCTGGGGCTGCCAGCAGGTGCTGATCAAGACGGCCGCCGTCGACATTGCCCCAGTGATGCAGGCCGCCCTGCGTAACTGCATCGCTGCAGTGCTGGTGGGCCTGATGATCTGCTGGCGCGGTGGTTGGGAGCAGGTGGGCACTACCTGGCGCGCCGGGCTGTTGGCCGGCGGGCTGTTCGGCGTGGAGTTTCTGTTCATCGCCGAGGGGCTGAAGCTGACGTCGGCAGCGCACATGTCTGTCTTCCTGTATACGGCACCCGTGTTTACTGCCTTGGGCCTGCACTTCTTGCTGCCCAGCGAGCGGCTGCGACTGCTGCAGTGGTTGGGGATCTTGCTGGCGTTCGGCGGGATCGCCACGGCATTTGCCGGCGGTATGTCGTTCGAGCAGATGGACAGCCGCACCTTGCTGGGCGATGCCTTCGGTGTCGTGGCAGGGTTGGCCTGGGGCGCGACGACGGTGGTGGTGCGCTGTTCGCGGTTGTCGGAAGCGCCAGCGACCTTGACCTTGTTCTATCAGCTGGCCGTCGGTTTTGCCGGGTTGCTGCTGATTGCCTTGCTCAGTGGCCAGATCGGGGCGGTGTCGCTGACGCCGTTGGCGATTGGCAGTGTGCTGTTCCAGGGGATCGTGGTGTCGTTTGTCAGCTACCTGACCTGGTTCTGGCTATTGCGCAAATACCTGGCGTCGAACCTGGCGGTGTTTTCGTTCATCACGCCGTTGTTCGGCGTGACGTTCGGAGTGCTGCTGCTGGATGAGCCACTGAGCGTGAACTTCGTACTCGGCGCAGTGATGGTGTTGCTTGGGGTGGTGCTGGTGAGTGCCGAGCCCTGGGTAAAGCAGCAATTGCGTAAGTGGGTGGGGTGACGGTTGCACCTACACCGAGCGCGCATCCGCCGAGTGTTGGGCAGGGCAGGTGCGATGGGCTTGGGCGCCAGCCAGAACCAGCCCCCCGGCCACTGCCAGACCACTGGCAGCCAGCAGCAATGCGGGCTGCAAACTCCCCGTGTAGTGGTTGCTGACGGCCGCCAACAACGGCCCGCTCAGTTGCCCGAGCGCAAAGCACGCAGTGAGCAGCCCGGCATTACGCTGTGTCGCCTGCGGCGCCAGCTCCCGCGAACGCTGCATCACCAGCTGCATGCAGGCCAGGAACGGCGCACCGCACAGCACCACGCCCAAGGCCAGGCCAAGGCCGCCGCCCCACAAGCAAGCCAGCACGCCCAGCCCTTGCAGCCACAGGGTGGCGGTCAGCCAGGCGGAGGTCCGGCCGCCCCGGCGCAGGCTCACCAGCACCACGCCCAGCGCTGCCGCCACGCCAAACGCAGGCCAGAACAGGTCGGCCAGCCATTGTCCCTGAAACTGCTGATTGGCCATCTGTGACAAGAAAGTGGCCGGCAGGATGTAACCGACGCCGTACAAGGCATACACCAGCCCAAGGCGCCCAATACCGGCACCGTGCCTTGTACCTGGCTGCACAGTGGCCGGGATCACCGCCGGCGCCTGCGGCCGTGGCAACCAAGGCCTTACTGCCAGCAGCATTAGCAGCGCGGCGGTGGCATAGATCAGCCAGAGCGCTGCCGAACCCAGCCCCAGCACATGCGCACCCAGCGCCAACAGTCCGCTAACGGCGATACCCACCCCGGGCCCTGCGAACACCAGCGCACCCAGGCGCTGGCGCTGGTGTGCATTGGCGACCTGCTGGCTGAGGCTGGTGATCATCACCAGTACCCAGGCGCTGGCCACGCCGGTGCCGAAACGCAGCAGCAGGTGACTCCAGAAGCCATCGGCGGCCCAAGAGGCCAGGGTCAACAGCACGCACAGCCACAGCCCGCCATGCAGGCGCAGCCGAACCTGGGCAGGGGTGCGGGCGAACATGGCATCCACTGCACCCAGGAAGTAGCCCAGGTAATTGGCTGCTGCGACCAACCCAGCGGCCGTGAGGTCGAACTGGCCTTCAGCGATCAATTGCGGCAGTTGCGGGGTCAGGGCGAAGCGGCCTATGCCCATGGCCATCATCAGCGCCACGGCGCTGGCCAGCAGTTGTATGAGCGGTGACATGGAGGGACTCCTGCACGGGGTAAGCGATGGCTGGCAGGTTAAGGGGCTTTTATCTTCAATAAAATTGAATAATGATGATGAAGTTGTTCTGTTTTGGAGAATAGTATGGAGTTCAGCCAACTGCGCATCTTCCAGGCGGTTGCCGAGGAAGGCTCGGTGACCCGCGCCGCCGAGCGCTTGCATCGGGTGCCCTCGAACCTGTCGACGCGCCTGCGCCAGCTCGAAGACCAACTGGGCGTCGAGCTGTTTTTGCGCGAGCGCCAGCGCTTGCAGCTGTCACCTGCGGGCAAGGTGTTGCTGGACTACGCCAATCGCCTGTCGGCCCTGCGTGACGAGGCGATGGCGGCCGTGCAGGGTGGCCAGCCGGCCGGGGAGTTTGTGCTGGGCACCATGTACAGCACTGCAGCGACCCACCTGCCGGCCTTGCTGGCGCGTTACCACCAGGCGTACCCGGCGGTGAACCTGCAGGTGCGCGCGGCGCCCAGCGGCGAGTTGTTCGAGGGTTTGCTCAGCCATGGCCTGGATGCGGCCTTGGTGGATGGCCCGCCGAGCCTGGCCGGGCTGGATGGCGTGCCACTGTGCGAAGAACAACTGGTGTTGATCACCAGCCCTGAGCACCCGCCCGTGCACACGGCAAAAGACGTGGCAGGCAAGGCGGTGTTCACCTTCCGCCAGGGCTGCTCGTACCGCATGCGCCTTGAAGCCTGGTATGCCCACGCGCATACGCCGATGGGGCGGGTGATGGAGATCGAGTCCTACCAGAGCATGCTGGCCTGCGTCATCGCCGGCGCCGGCGTGGCGATGATGGCGCAGTCCATGCTCGACAGCCTGCCGGGGCGTGACCGGGTGCGGGTTCATCGCTTGCAGGCGCCGTTCGATCAGGCGGTGACCTGGTTGATGTGGCGCCAAGGGATGCGAGGGGCGAATTTGCAGGCGTGGATCGATCTGCAACAAAGCGAAACGATTGGCCAGTCGTCGGAATGCGGCGTTTCCCCTTGATCCGCGTCAAAATGGCCCCTATCTCTAGGAACAGATACATGCGCAATACAGGACATCGGGCTATGATCTGTATGAAACATGACTGGATTGATTGACCGTGAGGCTGACCCGTCAAAGGGGGCACTATGAAGAAACCACTGTTCAACTGGCTCCACGACTTGGCTGTCGCACTGGGGCTGATACCACCACCCTTGCAGCCGGTGCCGATCCCGACTGACGAAGAGCAGCGCAAGCGCCAGCCGCGTCGTCGCTGAAATGAAAAAGGCCGCCGCATCATGGCTGATGCGGCGGCCTTTTTGTTGCCGGTGTTATCTAAGGGTGTATCGGCTATCAGGCCAGCTTCATCGCTGCCACCGATTTACGCGTCATCAGGCTGATCCCCACAAAGCTCACCAGGCCGATCGTCAGGCTGTAGTAAATCGGCGTGTTGGCTTCCAACCCATCCTTGAACATGAACAACAGCGCGGTGGCGAAGCCCAGCGACATGCTGGCGATTGCGCCTGCGGTGGTTGCTCGCTTCCAGAAGATCGCACCGATCAGCGGGATCAGCATGCCGCCGACCAGCAGGTTGTAGGCCAGGGTCAGGGCGTTGATCACATCGTTCACCACCAGGGCGATACCCAGCACCACCAGGCCGGTGAGCAAGGTGAACAGGCGGCTGATGCCCAGGCTCGATTGCTTGCCGCCACGCAGCTTGGGCAGCAGGTCTTCGGTCAGGGTGGTGGACGCGGCCAGCAGGCCGGCGCTGGCGGTGGACATCATGGCTGCCAGGGCCGCCGCCATCAGCAGGCCGCGGATGCCATCGGGCAGGGTGCTCTTGATCATCTCGGCAAAGGCATTGTTCGGGTTTGCCAGGTCTGGCATCAGCACGTGTGCAGCCATGCCGATCAGGGCGCAAGCCAGGCCGTACACTACGCAGTACACACCGGCGGTGGTACCGGCGCGCTGGCAGACCTTCTCGTCACGGGCGGTGAACACCCGCTGCCAGATGTCCTGGCCGATGAGGATGCCGAAGAAGTAGATCAGGAAGTAGGTGATGATGGTGTCCCAGCCGATGCTGGTCAGCTGGAAGCTCGACGCTGGCAGCTTGGCCACCAGGGTGTCCCAGCCGCCGGCCTTGTACAGGCAGACTGGCAGCAGGATGAACATCAGGCCGACGGTCTTGATCACGAACTGGACGATGTCGGTCAGGGTCAGCGACCACATGCCGCCGATGGTCGAGTACAGCACCACCACGCCACCGCCGAGCAGCAACGACATCCAGAACGGCAGTTCCAGCAGCACCTGCAGTACGGTTGCCATGGCCAGGGTCGAGGTGACGCCGATCATCAGCGCATATGCCAGCATGATCGCTGCACTGGCCTGGCGTGCCATGGGGTTGTACCGACGCTCCAGCACCTGGGTGACGGTGAAGATGCGCAGGCGCAGCAGCGGTTTGGCGAGGAACAGGTTGAGGGCGATGATGCCCAGGCCCAGCGCAGCGCATAGCCAGAAGCCCGAAATGCCGTGGACATAGCCCAGGCGCACGGTGCCGACGGTGGACGCGCCGCCCAGCACGGTGGTGGCCATGGTGCCCATGTACAGGGTGGGGCCGAGGTTGCGTCCGGCCACCAGGTAGTCTTCGTGGGTTTTCGCACGCCGCATGCCATACCAGCCAAGCCCGAGCATGCCGGCGGTATAGATCATTACAACAATGATGTCCAAGGCCATTGGGAGTCTCCCGATTATCTTTATTATGGCGAGATCGACCGCCCGGGCACCTTACGGCACCTGGCGGTCTTGTCTTGTGTTGACGGGCCTCAATGGCCCTCCCTCATGGCTCCTGCCAGGGTAAAGCGGGTATCGCGGTTGGCGCGGCGCAGGCCTGGTTCAGCGACGCACTACGCCGGGTAGCACGCAGAGCATTTCGAACAGCAGGTTGGCGCCGAGCAGCGAGGTGTTGCCGGTGGTGTCGTAAGGCGGGGAGACTTCGACAAGGTCACAGCCGATCAGGTCCAGGCCGTGGCAGCCGCGAATGATCTCCATCGCCTGGATCGTGGTCAAGCCCCCAATTTCCGGCGTGCCGGTGCCCGGTGCCCAGGCAGGGTCGATGCCGTCGATATCGAACGACAGGTAAACCGGGCCACCGCCGACCTTTTCGCGTACTTCGGCCATCAGCGGTTCCAGCGATTTGTGCCAGCATTCCTCGGCCTGAACTACGCGAAAGCCCTGGCGACGGCTCCAGTTGAAGTCGTCGGCGGTATAGCCTTGGGCGCGCAGGCCGATCTGTACCACGCGGTCGCAATCGAGCAGGCCTTCTTCCACGGCGCGGCGGAAGGTGGTGCCGTGGGCGATCTTCTCGCCGAACATGTGGTCGTTGACGTCGGCGTGGGCATCGATATGTACCAGGCCGATCTTGCCGTGCTTTTTATGCAGGGCACGGAGGATTGGCAGGGTGATGGTGTGGTCGCCACCCAGGGTCATCGGGATGACGTTGTGCTCGACGATCTCGTCGTAGGCTTCTTCGATGATGCGCACGGCGTCGAGCAGGTTGAAGGTGTTGATGGCCACGTCACCGATGTCGGCTACCGACAGCGAGTCGAACGGTGCAGCACCGGTGGCCATGTTGTACGGGCGGATCATCACCGATTCGGCGCGGATCTGCCGTGGGCCGAAGCGGGTGCCGGAGCGCAGGGAGGTGCCGATGTCCAGCGGCACGCCGATGAACGCGGCGTCCAGGCCGGCGGCGCTTTGCAGGTGGGGGAGGCGGAGCATGGTGGCGATGCCGCCGAAACGCGGCATTTCGTTGCCGCCCAGTGGTTGGTGGAGAGTCTTGTCCACGGTGGGCCTCATCAGTCGGTCGATTGTTGTGTTTGTTCGAACCTGTGCCGCGGCGCGCCTGTTTGCTTTGGTTGTGCCGGCGGGCAGGACATTTCGGCCGAGTTTGCGCAAGGTAGTGCCCGGGAAGAATCGCTACCGGCAAATACTTACTTCAGGAATTTCTGAACTAATGCCTGCGCAACCGGTTAGAATTGCCGCCATTAACTTTGCGGAACCGTTGCACCATGGCCTCGACCCTGCCCGATCTGAAACTGCTGCGCATCTTCGTCAGCGTGGTGCGCCACCAGGGCTTCGCCAACGCCCAGCGCGAGCTGAACCTGTCGACGTCGGCTATCAGCACCTACATGAGCCAACTGGAGGGCGGGCTGGGGATTGTCCTGTGTCACCGTGGGCGCGGCGGTTTCAGCCTGACCAGCAAAGGTGAGCTGTTCCACCAGGAGAGCCTGCGCCTGCTGGCCGAGCTGGATGGCTTCGAGCAATATGCCGCGGCGCTCAAGGGCGAGCTGCGGGGCACGCTCAACCTGGGGGTAATTGACTCGACCGTGGGTGACCGCGCGTTGCCACTGGCCGAAGCCATCGGTGCCTATAGCCAGGAGCACCCGGGTGTTCACCTGCACCTGTCGGTGTCCAGCCCCTACGAGCTGCAATTGGGGGTGCAGGACAACCGCCTCGACCTGGCCATCGGGGCGTTTTCGTCGCGCATGAGTGGCCTGGTCTATCAGCCCCTGTACCGTGAGCAGCACTGGCTGTATTGCAGCAGCCGCCACCCGTTGTTCGCCGAGCGGCGCATCCCCGAGCAGGTGGTGACCCAGCAGCGCATGGTCGGGCGCGGCTACTGGAGCCAGGCAGAACTGGCCCGGCACGGCTTCAAGCACAGTGCGGCGACCGTGGAGAGCATGGAGGCGCAGCTGATTCTGATCCTGTCGGGTGCCTACATCGGCTACCTGCCAGAGCACTACGCCCAGGCATGGGTGGACAAGGGCGACCTGCGCGTCTTGTCGCCGTCTACCTTCGGCTATCAGGCGCCATTTTCGCTGATCGTTCGCCGCGGCCGTAGCCGCGAACCGTTGATTCAGACCTTCCGCGACCTGCTTAAAAGCCAACTCAACGTCGGCTGATACACAGTGTGTTCATGCATTCCGTCGGGACGGGCTCAATTCCTACAAAACTGGACCGCTAACCTGATAGCGCTCTGCTAAATATCAACTTGCGCTGATGATTTCCCCCTCTTCATCCTGCAAGGATCGCCCAAGATGCGCATGAATTTGCCCGTCACTGAGCACGAAAGAACCTTCTCCAGCGATCAACGCCTGATCTCCACGACGGACCTCAACAGCCGCATCACCTACTGCAATGACGCCTTCGTGGCGATCAGCGGGTTCACCTACGACGAACTGGTCGGCCAGCCCCACAACCTGGTGCGTCACCCCGACATGCCCCCGGCCGTCTTCGGCCACATGTGGGACACCATCAAGCAAGGCAAACCCTGGATGGGCGTGGTCAAGAACCGCGCAAAAAACGGCGATTACTATTGGGTCAGCGCCTACGTCACCCCGGTGTATGAGCAAGGGCGGGTCAGCGGCTACGAGTCGGTACGCTCGGTGCCGACGCGCGAGCAGATTCGCCGTGCCGAAGCGCTATACGCGCGCCTGCGTGCCGGCCGCTCAGCGGTACCCTGGGCCGCGCGGCTAGGGCATCAGCTGGGCCACGGCTGGCCGCTGATTGGCGCAGGCCTGCTGTCGGCCGCAGGTTATCTGTGGTTGCCGCCGTATGCGGCGCTGGGGGTATTGATGGCCAGCCTGCTGCTGGCCTGGTACTTGATCGAACACCGGCAGAGCCAGGCCATCCGGCGTACCCTGGACGAGCACCCGAAAGCCTTCACCAGCCCGTTGGTGGCGTTGACCTACAGCGACAACCCGGGGCTGCAAGGCCAGCTGGACCTGGCCATCATCAGTGAAGAGGCGCGCTTGCAAACCGCCTTGACCCGCCTGGTGGATGCAGGAGTCGGGGTCAAGTCACGTGCGGCGCAGTCGGCCGACCTGTCAGACGCCCAGGCGCAGATGCTTGACCGCCAGCGCAGCGAAACCGACCAGTCCGCCACGGCGATCGCGCAGATGGCAGCGACCATCCAGGAGGTCACCCATAACGTGCAAAGCACCGCCCATGCCGCAGGCGATGCCGACCAGTTGGCGCAGCATGGCAGCGAGTTGGCCCAGCAGAGCCTGAAGGCGATGGGGAGCATGAGCGATGCGGTGAATGATATCGGCCAGGCAGTCAATGCACTGGCCGAGCAGACCCAGTCGATTGGCAGCGTGGTCGACACGATCACTTCGATTGCCGACCAGACCAACCTGCTGGCACTCAATGCCGCCATCGAGGCTGCGCGGGCCGGTGAACAGGGGCGCGGGTTTGCCGTGGTGGCTGATGAGGTGCGTTCGTTGGCCCAGCGCACCCGTGCCTCGACCGAAGAGATTCATCAGATCATCGCCTCGTTGCGGGGGGGGGCAGAGCGGGCAGTGAGTACCGCCACCCGCGGCGAGCAGATTTCGCGCGACAGCGTGCACAGTGTCGAGGCGGTGCAAGTGGCGTTGGCCGGTATCGCCCAGGCGGTCAGCCGCATTACCGGCATGAGCCAGCAGATGGCGACGGCTTCGGAGCAGCAAAGTCATGTTGCCGAGGATATCAACCAGCAGATCGTGAGGATTGCACACCTGTGTGACCAGAGCGCGGGGCAGGCCAGGCAGGGTGCGCAAATCAGCCAGGACCTGGAGCGGATGGCCGAATACCTGCACAGCCTGGCTGAGCGCTTCAACCGCTGAGGCAGGGGATTTCGAACAAGCTGTGGCACACTGCGTCCGGTAAGGAGAGCCCTATGCCCAGACCCCGCTGCGAGCGCTGCCAGCGCCCGCTTGACCACTGCCTATGCCCACTGATCCCCTCGCTCGCCAGCCGCACCCGTATCGTCCTGCTGCAGCACCCCAGTGAAACCGCCCATGCCCTGAATACCGCGCGCCTGGCGGCCCTGGGGCTGAACAATGCCGAGTTGCGGGTCGGAGAGGTGTTCGATGGCCTGGATGAGCTGCTTGCCACGCCCGGTTACCGTGCCGCGTTGCTGTTCCCGGGCGATCAAGCCCAGGTGCTGACGGCTTATACCGAAGTGGATGACCAGCCGTTGCTGTTGATCGTACCCGACGGTACCTGGCGCAAGGCCCGCAAGCTGCTGTACCTGAACCCAATGCTTGCGGCATTGCCGCGGGTGACGCTGGGCGCGGTTGCGCCTTCGCGCTACCGGCTGCGCAAGGCGCCGGAGGCGGGTGCGTTGTCGACCCTGGAGGCGGTGGTCGAGGCGCTGAACGTGCTGGAGCAGCCAGTCAGCTTTGACGCGCTGCTCAAACCGTTCGACGCGCTGATCGAGGGGCAGATAAAGGCCATGGGCGCCGAGACCTTCCAGCGCAATCACGGCCCTTCATAGGCGCTCTGAGGCTTGCGCTCAGCGCATGTCAGGCAGCCTGGCTTCGGTCTTCACCTCATTGCTGGCAATGGCTTCCGGCGGCAGCGAGATACGTTGCTTGCTCAGCAGTTCACCCATGGTGGCCAGTACCCGGTACATCGAGAACTCCTCGGTGTAGCGCACTTCGGTGTAACGGCGGTCGGCGTTGTACAGCTCGTTCTCACTGTCGAGCACGTCGAGCAGGGTACGCTGGCCAAGGCCGAACTGGTCCTGGTAGGCAGCACGCACACGTTTGGTGGTCTCGGCGTATTCACGCGCGGTCGGGGTCTGCTTGCGCGCGTTGTTCATGGCGTTCCAGGCCAGGCTCAGGTTCTCGGTCAGCTCGCGCAGGGCGTTGTTGCGAATGTCCAGTGCCTGGTTGATCTTGTGGGCATCGGACTGCAGGCGGGCCTTGTCGCTGCCGCCGCGGAACACGTTGTAGTTGAGCTCGACACCGGCCTGCCAGTCGTTGTTGCTGTGGCCTTTCTCGCCGCCGAGGTTGTTGTTGGCGCCGGTGGCCAGTATCGCGTCCAGGCGTGGGTAGAAGGTCGACTTGGCCACTTCATACTGCTGCTCGGCAGCATTGACGTCGGCCTGGGCAGACTTGATGTACGGGTTGTTCTGGCGCATGCCTTCACGGGCATCGTCGAGGGTGCCGGGGATCTCCACCTTGATCGATTGCGGCCCCTCCAGTTCATCGGGCTGTCGGCCGATGACGCTGAAGAAGTTGGCCTCGGCATCGGCCAGGTCGACTTCGGCGGTGTCCAGGTTGTTTTCTGCCAGTGCACGACGGGCGCGGGACTGATCGAGGTCGGCGGTGCTGCCGACGCCGCGCTCGGTGCGCAGGCCGATCTGGTCGTTGACCCGCAGGTGCGCTTGCAGGTTGTTCTTGGCCAGCGTCACCAGCTCACGGCGCTTGAGTACTTCCAGGTACACCTCTACCGCGCGCAGGGCAACATCCTGGGCGACGGCCTGGGTGTAGTAGGCGCGCGAGGTGGCGACCGCCTCGGTGCGGCCTACTTCGTTCGAAGTGTTGAAGCCGTCGAACAGCATCTGGCGCAGGCGCAGTTCCGACTGGGTGTAGCTGAGGGTGGCCTTGTCGTGGCTGCGCGTACCGTCGGCATTGGTGCCGCGGGTGTTGAGGTTGTCCGAACGCTGGCGGCCATAACCTGCAACCAGGTCCACGGAAGGGTAGTAGCCGCCACGCGCGAATTTCACGTCTTCATCAGCGGACAGCTTGCTGTTGCGGTTGGAGCTGATCTGCGGATGGTAATCCACGGCGCTCTGGACAGCCTCGGTAATCGACATCGCCTGTACGTTGGCACACGCCATGGCCAACAGTAATGCACTGGTGATGGGGTTCAAAACGCGCATGGGTACCTCTCCCTGATCCTAAAATAAGTCCTGCTTGTCGCCAAAAAAATGACGATATAGTTATCCTGCAAATCGTGTCAGGTTTTTAACAACAGAGCTAAGAACATTCAATCAAAGTCGTAAGAAGATTTTCTCATAACAATTACTGTTATTTGACTTATGTGGTCTAAGAGGGGCTGGGCGCTGATCCATAACAGCGAAATTGAAAGCTGCTGAAAGTCTCGTTTTTCAAGGTTTACAGAGAGTTCCAGAACTTTTGTAGCTAAAAAAATGCCTGGATAGGCGAAATAGATATTTGGCGACAAAAAATTGACTATCTGTGCTTTTCGACAGCCACGGCACGCCCTGCGAGGGTGCCTTTACTGACGCGCCGCGTTCAGCGTGGTCTGTGCAGGGTCTTCTGCTTGAGGATATACAGGCTCACCAGTACCGCACTGGTGAGCATGAAGGCGCGTGCCCAGAACAGCGGTACCAGGTAGCACGACAGGCCGATGCTGGCCCACATCAGGCCGATAGCGTAGACCTTGCCTTTGAGGGGGATGCCTTCGCCACTGAGGTAATCGCGGATCCACGGCCCGAGCTTCGGGTGATGGACCAGCCAGTGATGAAAGCGCGGCGAGCTGCGGGCAAAGCAGGCTGCCGCCAGTAGCAGAAAAGGGGTGGTGGGCAACACCGGCAGGAATATCCCCAGCACCCCCAGCGCGACGCTGAGCCAGCCGATGGCCAGCAGCAGGTAGCGCACAGCCGACTCAGTGGTGGCGTGGCTTGAGCAGCGCCGGCTTCTCGTCAGGGGCGTGCAGCAGCAGGAACAGCGCGCTCAGTGCCTCTGGGATCTGCACGATCATGTCGTCCTGCAGGTTGGCATTGCTGGCGATGTCGGCAAACTCTGGCTGTTCGTCGAACAGGCCCGAACCGACCATGATCGGCAGCAGCATCTCGCTGACTTCTTCCTCGGCGCTCTCGAACCAGGCCTCTTCACGCAGGAACACGCCCTCCATGAAGCCGATGCACCAGCCGCGCAGGTCGGAATCGTCCGGCTCGTCGGTCAGGTCCAGGTCGCATGGCAGGTCGAACTCCTCGTCGCTGGCCAGTTGGCGGGCGATGTGAGCCTTCAGCGCCACCAGGGTCGCTTCGATCTCGGTGCGCTGGGCATCGCTGGCGTAGTGCGGCTCTTCGGCGAACAGGGCGTCGATCCACTCGCGCTCGGGAACGTCCTCGGCATTGATCGAAAGTGCCGTGAGGTAGCCGTGGGCGGCGACGTAGTCCAGCGCTTCTTCGTGCAGCTCGTCGGCGTCGAGGAAGGCTTGCAGGCGGGTGAGTTGCTCGGCGAAGGACATTACAGGGCTACCTTGGGGAATAAACGATAACGAATTCTAGCATCTTGCGGCGAAAGCAGGGCAAAGGGAACGTCTGTCACCGCAGCCTCCTGCGGGGGTTGGCACTGGGGTATAATCCGCGATTTTTCATCCAGGGCGGGCTGTTGCGGCCGTCTGGCAAAAACCGCTTACGCATTCGGCGTGTGCGGGGCGGGTTTTTCGTCCAGCCTGTATCCAGGATGGTACGGCGATTTGTGGAGTTGCACATGCTCGAACAGGCTCAGCGCGTTCTCAAGGATATTTTCGGCTACGACAGTTTCCGTGGGCGCCAGGCAGCAATCATCGAATGCGTGGCCAACGGCGGCGATGCGCTGGTACTGATGCCCACCGGCGGCGGCAAGTCGCTGTGTTTCCAGGTGCCTGGGCTGTTGCGCCCCGGCCTCACGGTGGTGGTTTCGCCGCTGATCGCGCTGATGGACGACCAGGTCGCCACGCTCGATGAGCTTGGGGTGGCTGCGGCCGCGCTGAACTCCACCCTGAACGCCGAGCAGCAACGTGAGCTGGCCGGGCGCATGCGCCGCGGTGAGCTGAAGATGCTGTACCTGGCACCCGAGCGCCTGGTGCAGCCGCGCATGCTCGATTTCTTGCGCGAGCTGGACGTCTCGCTGTTCGCCATCGACGAGGCCCACTGCGTGTCGCAATGGGGCCATGACTTCCGCCCGGAATACCTGCAACTGGGCCAGTTGGCCGAGCTGTTCCCGCATGTGCCGCGCATCGCCCTGACCGCCACCGCCGACATGCGCACCCGCGAAGAGATCGTCCAGCGCCTGCACCTGCAGGGCGCCGAGCGTTTCCTTTCCAGTTTCGACCGGCCGAACATCTTCTACCGTATCGTGCCCAAGGAAGCGCCGCGCAAGCAGCTGATGGCCTTCCTCGGCGAGCGTCGTGGCAACGCAGGCATCGTCTACTGCCTGTCGCGCAAGAAGGTCGACGAGACCGCTGCTTTTCTCTGCGATCAAGGCTTCCCTGCGCTGCCTTACCACGCCGGCCTGGCGGCCGAGACGCGGTCTGCCAACCAGCACCGCTTCCTCAACGAGGAAGGGCTGATCATGGTCGCCACCATCGCCTTCGGCATGGGCATCGACAAGCCCAACGTGCGCTTTGTCGCCCACCTCGACCTGCCCAAGTCGCTCGAGGCCTACTACCAGGAAACCGGCCGTGCCGGCCGTGACGGCTTGCCGTCCGATGCCTGGATGGCCTACGGCCTGCAGGACATGGTGATGCTCAAGCAGATGTTGCAGAACTCTGAAGGCGACGAGCGCCACAAGCGCATCGAGCAGCACAAGCTCGATGCCATGCTGGCCCTGTGTGAAGAAACCCGCTGCCGCCGCCAGTCGCTGCTGGCCTACTTTGACGAAACCCTGGAGCAGCCCTGCGGGCATTGCGACAACTGCATCGACCAGGTACAGACCTGGGACGCCACGGAGCCGGCTCGCCAGGCGCTGTCAGCGGTGTTCCGTACCGGTCAGCGCTATGGGGTCGGGCACCTGGTCGATGTGTTGCTGGGCAAGGACACCGAGAAGGTGCGCAATTTCGGCCACGAGAAGCTTTCGGTGTTCGGTGTCGGCAAGTCGCTGGCCGAAGCCGAGTGGCGCTCGTTGTTCCGCCAGTTGGTCGCGCGCGGCCTGGTGGATATCGACCTGGAAGGCTACGGCGGCTTGCGCCTCTCCGACAGCTGCCGGCCGCTGCTGCGCGGCGAGGTGAACCTGCAGCTGCGCCGTGACCTCAAGCCGCAGACGGTGGCCAAGAGCGCCTCTGGCGGCGGCAGCCCGGCCAGCCAATTGGTGCGTGCCGAAGAGCGCGAGCTGTGGGAGGCGCTGCGTACCCTGCGGCGCAAGCTGGCCGAGGAGCACAGCGTGCCGCCTTACGTCATCTTCCCCGATTCGACGCTGCTCGAGATGCTACGCAGCCAGCCGGCCAGCCTCAGCGACATGGCTCAGGTCAGCGGAGTGGGCGCGCGCAAGCTTGAGCGCTATGGCCAGGCGTTCCTTGAGGTGCTCAACAACAGCGGTGGCACTGACGAGGCACCGAAAGTGGTGTTGGACCTGCGTCACGAGCTGGTCAGCCTGGCACGCGCGGGGATGACCCCGGCGCAGATCGCCGGGCAACTCAATTGCAGTGAAAAGAACGTCTATAGCCTGCTGGCCGAGGCGCTCGGCCGTCAGGAACTGAGCCTTGATCAAGCCATCGACCTGCCAGAGGACTTGCTGGCGGAGGTGCAGGACGCCTTCCTTGACGGGGAGGGCGAACTGCCGCCGGTATCGACCATCGCGCCGCTGTTCGGGTCGCGTATACCTGAAGGTGTGCTGTATTGCGTGCGCGCCGCGTTGGCGGCGGAGTTCGAGCTCTGAGCGCGACAAGGTTCGAGGCCAGACCCGCCAACTGCTGACCTTTGTCATGTTTTTTGACGATTATCGGACACTGGCAAGGGCCCGAGCCTTGCCACGTGGTCCGGGTCATGGTTAGCTGCCTAATAATTAGATCTATCCAATGAGTTGCTTATGCCCCTGACCGACAACCAACACCGCTTCGGCATGCAGCTGGCCCAGATGTCCCGGGGTTGGCGTGCCGAGCTGGATCGCCGCCTGGCCGGGCTCAACCTGTCCCAGGCGCGCTGGCTGGTGTTGCTGCACCTGGCCCGTTTCGAGGAGGCCCCCACTCAGCGTGAATTGGCCCAGAGCGTTGGGGTCGAAGGCCCGACCTTGGCACGCTTGCTCGACAGCCTCGAGGCGCAGGGCCTGGTGCGGCGCCAAGCGGTGCTTGAAGACCGGCGGGCGAAGAAAATCCTGCTATGCCCACCGGCCAAGCCGCTGATCGAACAGATCGAGACCATTGCCAATGCATTGCGGCTTGAGCTGTTCACCGGCGTGGATGAAGCGGACCTGGAGGTGTGCATGCGCGTGCATGCGAAAATCCTCGGCAACCTCGAAAAGCCCTGATTTTTGGGGGCCGCACAGCGGCCCCACGTTTCAGAACGTATGCCCCAGGTTCAGATACACCGCCTGCTCATGTGCGCTGTTGGCCCCGTAGCTCAGGTTCAGCGGCCCCAGCGGCGTCTCCATCCCCAGGAAGATGCTCGCTGCATTGATATAGCCGCTGTCAAATTCGTTGTCGTTGTTCCACGCCCGGCCACGCTCCAGCGACCCGCCGATATACAGCGGGAAGTCCAGTGGCACGTAGGCCCGCGGGGTCAGGCGGCGGTAGTAGACCATGCGCAGCAAGCTGACGTTTTGCCCCGACACCGAGTCCTGGCGGAACCCTGACAGCTCCCGTGCGCCGCCCATCACGAAGCTCGACGGCACCACCTCCGTTTCATCCAGCGTGCGCCCGTAGCGCCCGCCCAGCACCCAGGTGTTCGGGCCACTGCTGATGGCCTTGTCCAGGCTGAACAGCCACTGGCGATAGTCCTCGTCGGAATCGAGCGATTTGTCGTACTTGCGCAAGGTCAGGCCGATGTCTTCGCCACTGTGCGGGAAGTACACGTTGTCGAGGGTGTCGAACGAGTACTTGAGCTCGTAGAAGCCTTCATTGAAGCTGACCTTGGGCAGGTCCTGGTCGCCGATGCGCACTTCGGCTTCGCCCCAGGCCTTGCCCGCACCCAGTCGTACCTCGCCGTAGGTGCCGATCTGCCGGCCCACATTCAGGCCGAAACCGTAGCGCTCCAGGCGGTACTCGGCGACCGGGTCGTTGTCCAGGGTCGCCTCGATGTTGCGCGAGCCCACGTCCAGGTAGGGGGCAATGAAGAAGCGCGAGCCTACGTCCAGCGGTTGGTAGAACTCGCTGTAGAGCTCCTGTTGGTCGCCGATCTGCGCGCGGGTCAGCCATTCGGCGCCCAGGCTGTTGATGCCGTTGACCCGGTAGCTGGCGCCGAGGTTGAAGGCGCTGTCGCCGCGCAGGTCGTCCGACAGGTTAAGCCCCAGGCGCAGGTAGTCGGTGCCGCCGCGTCTGCCACGGGCATTGATCACCAGCGTGTTGTCGGCGCCCTTGTGCACCACACGGTATTGCACCCGGTCAAAGTAGTCCAGGCCATACAGCGTGCCCATGTCGGTCTGCAGGCGGTCCAGCTCAAGCGGCGCATTGATCGGCTGGCGGATATAGGAGCGGATCACGTCGTCGTTGACCTTGGAGTCGTTCTCTACCCTGATGGCGGTAATCACCGGGGTGCGTTGGTGCGGCGAGCGGGCAATGGCCAGGCTGCTGTCACCTTCGGGCTGGCGCAACGCCGCCAGACGCGGGTCGAGCAGGCGCGTGGCACGGTAGCCAGCTTCGATCATTTCGCGGGCCCGGCCGAAGTCGGTCACGCCAAACGCGGCCAGCGGTGGCTGCACCAGGATGTCATCACGGTGCAGGCTGGCCAGCTGCTCTTCGGAGTTGCGCCGGGTCATCAGGGTAATCGACTGGTTCAGCACATCGACCACCGTGGCCAGTTGCTTGCGGTCACGCAGTGGCGTGCCGATGTCGACCACGATGGCCAGGTCCACCCCCATGTCGCGGGCCACGTCCAGCGGAATGTTGTCGACCATGCCGCCATCCACCAACAGCCGGCCATCCAGCTCGACCGGGGCGAACACGGCAGGGATCGACATGCTGGCGCGGATCACCTGGGGCAGGTGGCCGCGGCGGAACACCACCTTTTCGCCACTGGCGATGTCGGTAGCCACCGCACGGAAAGGGATCGGCAGCTTGTCGAAGTCGCGGGTGTCGGCGGTGTGGGCCAGTTTGCTTTCAAGCAGCAGTGACAGGTTCTGGCCCTGAATCACGCCCAGGGGCAAGCCCAGGCTGCCGTCGTCGCGAAAGCTCAGCTTCTGCTTGACCAGAAAGTCGCGGTCGTCCTGCTTGCGCCGGAAGGGGATGTCCTTGCGCGGGGGCGCGTCGGACAGCGCCTGCTGCCAATCCAGGGTGGTGGCCAGCTTTTCCAGTTCTTCGACACTGTAGCCGGAGGCGTACAGCCCGCCGATCACCGCGCCCATGCTGGTGCCGGCGATGGCGTCGATGCGCACGCCCTGTTCCTCCAGGGCCTTGAGCACGCCGATATGGGCCAGGCCACGGGCCGCGCCGCCAGACAGCACCAAGCCGACCTTGGGCCGAGCCTGTTCGGCGGCATGTGCCGTAATAGCAACGAATATCGACAACAAACAGAACAGCAAACGGCGCATCGTGAGTCTCAAACCGTGGGCGAAAGACCGCTAGTATAAGCGGCCCCTTACCTGGAGATGCTTCACCATGGCCATCAGCAAGCCGGAAATCGTCATCATTTATTGCACCCAGTGCCAGTGGTTGCTGCGCGCCGCCTGGTTGGCCCAGGAGCTGCTCAGTACCTTTGCCGACGACCTCGGCCGGGTGGCGTTGGAGCCTGGCACCGGTGGCATCTTCCGCATCACCTGCAATGGCGTGCAGATCTGGGAGCGCAAGGCCGACGGTGGGTTCCCGGAGGCCAAGGTGCTCAAACAGCGGGTACGCGACCAGATCGACCCGCAGCGCGACCTGGGTCACAACGACCGCTGATTACGTACCCTCTGCCAAAGGCCGGGGCTTGGCGGGTTGTTCGGCAGCCAGGCGGCTGGACAGCACGATGGCGAAAATGATCAGCGCGCCCCCCAGCAGCATGCGCACAGTAGGGGTCTCGGCGAACACCGCCCAGGCCACGGCGATGCCATACACCGGCTCCATACCGAACACCACGGCGGCGGTACGCGCCTTGATCACGGCCAGGCTGGCGACGAACAAGCTGTGGGCCACGCCGGTGCAGAAGATGCCGAGCAGGGCGATCCACACCCAGTCCATCGGCGTCACCGCCGCCAGCCCCGACGCTGCGAACGGCAACAGGCAGAGGCTGACCACCAGGTTCTGCCACAGCGCTGCCTGCACTGCTGGCAAGCGCCCGGAGCCGGCGCGGTTGGTCAGCGACAGCAGCGAGAACAGCAGCCCCGACAGCATTGCCCAAAGCAGGCCCCCGGTGGCCTGGCTGGCCAGGTCGAATGCCGGGGTGACCAGCACCAGGCCGATGCACACCAGCACGACCAGCACGGCTTCGTTGCGGCGGATGCGTTCGCGGAACAGCACCCCTTCAAGGATCACGGTAAAGGCCGGGAAGCTGGTAAAGCCCAGGGTGGCGATGGCTACACCGCCGACCTTGACGGCAATGAAGAAGCTGACCCAGTGACCCGCCAGCAGTACCCCGCCCAGCAGCAAGCGGCGCACATCCGGGCCTGTCAGCCGGTGCCAGCCTTTGCGGGCGAACTGGGCGAACAGCGCCAGGGCGATGACGGCGAAGGCCGCGCGGCCGAAGACGATGATCGCCGGGCTGGCGCTGGCGGCCAGTTTGCCAAACACCCCGGTGAGGCCGAAAAACAGCGCGCCGATGTGCAGGGCGCCTAGGGCAGTGCGGTGGTTCATGGTGGGTCCTTGAGCAAGAGCAGGTCAGCACTGGCCCTTCGCGGGGCAAGCCCGCTCCCACAAGTATTGCATCACCCTCAGGATCAATGCTGTATGTGTGGGAGCGGGCTTGCCCCGCGAAAGGGCCAGTGCAGGCACAGTGTAAGTCCTCAGGCCAATAGGATCTGTCGTGCGCCTAGCGTCCGTTGTCGCCAGACGCTCGCCGCAAGGCTAGCGGTGTACAGCCAAACGCCCGTAGCATCGCCGCCGAAAACGCACTCTGCGAGCTGTACCCCACCTGCGCCGCAATCTCGCCCAACGGCAGCAAGGTCCGCTCCACCAGCTGCCGCGCCTTGAGCAGGCGCCGCTGGCGAATGTAGTCCATCGGCGTCATCGCGCATTCGGCGATGAAGCGCGCATGCAGCCGCGCAGTGGACAGGCCGGCCAGGCGCGCCAGGTCGGCCACCTGCAAGGGGTGGGCGGCATGTTGCTCGATATGCGCATCGAAGGCGGCATAAGGCAGGCGCTGGCTGGGCCGGATGCTTGCGGCTGCCGCGGGGTTGAGGCTGGCCAACAGCAGCGCCGCGCCTTGCCGGGCAATCAGCGGGTCGTCGATGGGGCTGGTCGCCAGCCAGTCGACCAACTGCTGCTGGCGGCTATCCAGGCCCAAGGCAGCGGGGCGATCGAGCAGGCGACGGCTGGCATCGGCATGCTCGCCCAGCTGTTCACGCAACCAGTGCTCCCCGGGCACATCCAGCACCAGGCAATCGCTGCCAGCATCGCTGGCGCAGGTGTGATGTGCGCCTGCCGGCACCACCATCAGGCCCTGGCGATCAACCCGTGCCCCGTGGCCCTGGACCTCGAAGTGCAAGCGTCCAGCCAAGCCGAACACCAGTTGCGGATGTTCGTGGCTGTGGGTAATCAGGCTGTTCCGGTAACGGCGCAGCGAGAGAATCGGGCCGGTGGTCATGGGGGCGTCCTCGCAGGGCAGGTGCGCATTGTGCCTCATTCACGGCAGGCCATCACGGGTAACCGTTTTGCCACTGCACTGTCATCTGCACCTGCCAGGCTCCAGCAAACTGCGCCGGAGCCCGCCCATGACCCATGCCGAACTCTCCCGTCCCTCGCGCAAGCAGCGCGTGCGCACCTTATGGATATCCGATGTACATCTGGGCACCCGTGACTGCCAGGCCGAGTATCTGTCGCGGTTTCTCAAGGGCTACCAGGCCGACCGCATCTACCTGGTGGGCGATATCATCGATGGCTGGAAGCTGCGCGGCGGCATCTATTGGCCGCAGGCCCACACCAACGTGATCCGACGCCTGTTGACCATGAGCAAGCGGGGCACCGAGGTGATTTATGTCACCGGCAACCATGACGAATTCCTGCGCCGCTATTCCAAGCTGATGCTGGGCAATATCCAGTTGGTGGACGAGGCCGAGCACCTGACTGCCGATGGCCGACGCCTGCTGGTGATCCATGGCGACCAGTTCGATGTGATTACCCGCTACCACCGCTGGCTGGCGTTTCTGGGGGACCGCGCGTATGAGTTCACCCTGGTGCTCAACCGTTGGCTCAACCATTGGCGTGCCCGTTACGGCTATGGCTACTGGTCGTTGTCGGCCTACCTCAAGCACAAGGTCAAGGGCGCGGTGAACTTCATCAGTGACTTCGAGGCTGCCATTGCCCATGAGTGCACCCGCAGAGGCTTTCACGGGGTGGTTTGCGGGCATATTCATCATGCCGAAATGCGCAAGGTGGGGGAGGTCGAGTACCTCAATTGCGGGGATTGGGTGGAGTCGTGCACGGCGTTGATCGAGCACTGGGATGGCAGCATCGAATTGTATCGGCTGGCGGATGTGCAGGCGCAGAGCGCGCAGAAGGTGGCGACGGTGCGCGAATCGGCGTGAGGCTTGAGCGGCATGGGGCGCGCAATGCGGCCCCGGCAATTTACAGGCTGATCTTGCCCAGCAGAATATCGCGGAACATGGCGAAATCCCCCATCAGGCTATAGAACGGGTAGGTAAACGTCGCCGGCCGGTTCTTCTCGAAAAAGAAATGCCCGACCCAGGCAAACCCATAGCCGAACAGCGGCACGGCCAGCAGCAGCAACCATTTGCCGCTGCCGATGGTGTACGCCAGCAGGGCAATTACCAGGCTCGTCCCGACAAAGTGCAGGCGGCGACACGTGGGGTTGCTGTGCTCGCCCAGGTAGTAGGGGTAGAACTCGGCAAAACTGCGAAACTGCGCTGTGCGGGTCATGGCAGTGCTCCGGGATTAATACTTGTGGATAAGATGCACGGCGTGGAGCCTGAATCGAGTCTAGAGTCATTGGCGGGGCCTACCAGTGACAATAGGCGCCAATTGAGTATCCTTGGGGTTCACCGCAGGAGCGGTCAGCATAAGAAGCCTGTCATGAGTGAAAGAACCACGTCAGCCAGCTGGGCATCAGGGATCGTCAAGGCACTCGAGCTGGAAGGGCTCGA
>Ga0213828_1001035_pt1 | contig 24236 bp, 15 predicted proteins | sample MC6MC0897MG_FD_180664 | JGI IMG/M metagenome (GOLD analysis project Ga0213828, IMG submission 180664) | Enriched soil aggregate microbial communities from Iowa State University, Ames, United States - MC6-MC0897-MG | ecosystem: Environmental > Terrestrial > Soil > Unclassified | place: USA: Iowa... | reverse complement strand
TGGCGCTGTTCATCCCGGTGGCTTTGCGTAGAATTCCCGGCCCGCACGCAAAGGAATGACTGCAATGAAGCTGTCCCCCACCCGCACGTTCGCCCCGATCATCGCCGCCCTGCTGGCCATGCCGTCGGCACAGGCCGCCACGACCATCGACGCGGCGCACTGGCAGAAGCTGGCACCGACCCTGCAGGCCGCGCTGGAATGCCGCGCCGACCCGGACGCCGCCGCGAGGACCCTCGCGGGCCTGTCCGGCAACATCGAAGGCACCAGTGAGCCGATCAAGCCGCCGGTGCCGTTCACCGTGTTCGGCCTGCACGTCCGCTCGGTGTCGGTCTACATCGATCCCGACGGTGAACTGGGCGCCAGCTACACCGCCCAGCTCTCGGCCAACGCCGCCGCAGTACGCACCGCCTCCAAGCTGGGCAGAAAGCCCGAGCGCGAAACCAGCATGGGTGTGCTGTCGATCGCCCAGGACGGCTCTGCACAGCTGACCTGCCTGGTCTACGGCGGCTACGACGAGCGCGGCTACCAGGAACCCTGAGGCACCTGCCAAGTGCGCGCCGGCTCCGTCACAGCGGGGCTGGCGCGTGCAGCGCTGCGTGCGCGCACAGCGACAGCTGCGCAATCGCGGCACCCGCCGCCTGCAGGAAGTGCTCTACCTGCGGGTGCAGCGCGCAGCCGCCGCTGTACGCCTCCTCAAGCCGCTTTCCTTCGTCGGCCAACGCAATCAGACCGGTCACCGCCAAACCACCGGTGATGCGGTGGATGCGCCGGCACGCTTCCTGTGCATCCCCCGCCCGCAGTGCCTGCCGAAGGGCGGGCGCATCCTCACCGAACGCGACGGCGAGAACGTCCACCATCTGCACGGCCACCGCCGCGCCCCCCAACTGGCGGCAGAGCGCCTGCCAGGCGTGGTCCGCCGCAGCTTGCAGCTCGCCGGGGGCATCGGTGCTGTAGGCGCGACCCCCGGGCGGCTGCACCCGGCCCGATGACGGCCCAGCCTCCTCGCCCCCCAGAAGCAGCATCATCGTGGAACGAAGCGCCGCGATATCAAACGGCTTCAGCAGCACACCGTCCGCCCCGGCCGAGGTGCATGCCTGCAACACCGCGTCGGACGTGCTGGCCGTCATCGCCACCATCGGCAGCCGCGCCATGGCGGCATCGTCCGACCCGCGCACGGCCCGCATCAGCGCATAGCCATCCATGCCGGCCATCTGGCAGTCGGTCAGCAGCAGGTCGATGTCGCCCGCGCGCTTCAACCTCTCCAACGCCTGCGCACCGTCGGCGGCCACAACAACGTCCTGGCCCAGGATATCCAGCCGGTACTGCATCATCAGCCGGTTCGCGGCATCGTCTTCGGCCACCAGCACGCGCCAGCGGCGCGGCATGGGCGGCGTCGCCTCCTCCGCATGCTCCCCGGCCTGCCGCTGTGCCAGCGGCGCCTCCAGGACGAAGCTCACCTCGGTGCCGCGGCCGAGCGCACTGCTGATGCCCACGGTACCGCCCATCAACTCGACCAGGCCCTTTACGATCGCCAGGCCCAGGCCGGTGCCACCGTGCTCCTGTGCCGTGGCAGCGGTTGCCTGCACGAAGGGCTCCATCACACCCTGCAACTGTTCGGCGTTCATGCCGATGCCGGTATCGGTAACCGCAAAACGCAGCCGCTGCGTCGCTTCCCCGGGCTGCGGCGCAAGCACGTCAACGGACAGGTCAATCGAACCCTGCGCGGTGAACTTCGTGGCATTGCCCACCAGGTTCAACAGGATCTGGCGCAGCCTCAGTTCATCCAGCAGGTACGCCGGTGCAAGATCACGATCAATCCGGATGTTGAGCTCCACGCCCTTGCGCCAGATATCAGGCTCCATCAGTTCGCCGATGCCCGACATCAGCGCGGTCACATCGGTCGCGGCCGGATTGAGCCGCATGCCACCGCCCTCCAGCCGCGAAACATCCAGCACGTCGTCCAGCAGCATCCGCAGGGTGCGGGTGGCCTCGCCGACGATGGACAGGATGTCCGTCTGATCCGACGTGAGTTCCGTTCCTTCGAGAATTTCGACCATGCCCATCATGGCGCTCATCGGGGTGCGTATCTCGTGGCTCATCGTCGCCAGGAACCCGGCCTTCGCCTCGGCCGCCCTTTCCGCCAGCACCCGCGCCCGCTCCAGTTCGACCTCGGTGTCCTTGCGCCGCCGCACCTCGCGTGCAAGCCGCACCTGGTTCCAGCCCTGCACCAGGATGGCGGTCAGCAGAATGCCAAGCACCGGTGCCAACCAGCGCCAGAGCGTGGCCCAGTCCACCCCGTTGCCATAGCTCACCGCAATCCACTTGCTGCGCAGATCCTCTTTCTCCCCGGGATCCATCTGCGACAGCATGCGATCCATCACCGTCACCAGCGGCGCATGCCGGCGCTGCACCGCGAAACTCAGCTCGTCGGAGAGCCCGGTCGTGGCCACCACCTCCAGTTGCCCCGAATGCCGGGCGCGGATCACCGCGTCGATGGCGGCCAGGTTGCCAACATAGACATCCACATCCCCCGCAACGACGTCCTGCAGGCCGCGCTCCGTACTGGGCACCGGCACCACCCGCGCCCGGGGTGCAACCGACTGCACGTACCCGGCAAGCCGCTCCGGATCGGACGAGGCAACGCGCAACCCGTTCAGATCGCTCAGCGAGCGGATATCGACCCCATCCCGTGCAGCGACCACCACGTTGGCGACCGTTGCAAAGGGCTGGCTGTAGATCCAATCCTCGCCAAACCACGTGCCATCGCGCGGCACGGCCACCACCACGTCGACGGCATCTTCGCGTATCGCCTCACGGATGCTCTTCCACGGCGCCGGCTGCACCGGGCTGAACTGAGCGCCGATCACCCGCAGCTTGCGAAGGTATTCACTGGCAAGCCCCGAGGGGCGCCCGGTCCTGTCGGCAAACGCAATCGGCGCGAAATCGCTGGGCCAGCCCACTCGCAACGTGTGGCGCATCGCCTGCACTTCCTCGGCACTCAAGGCGAATTCGCCCCGTTCGTTCCAGGCAAGCGGGGCCAGCCAGCGGTCGCGGTACGCCTGCCGCTCGGCGGCGCTGAGCGAACCGAGCGCCTCATTCAAGGCCTCCACCAGCGGCTGCTTCGCATTGGGCACCGCAAAGTGCAGCAGATCGTTCGGCAGCCCACTGGGGCGGATCAGCGCCAGCGCCTGGAAGCGCGGGTTCTGCAGCAGGCGCGTTGCCACCTGCGCGTCGCCCAGGAAAACATCAGCGCTTCCCTCGGCGACCAGTTCCATCGCCTCCAGGGGCGCTGAAACGCCGATGTGCACCGCCTGCGGAAACCGCTTCTTCGCATACTCTTCTGTTGCCGCGCCTGCCGTGGTCACCAGACGCACGCCTACCAGCGCCGGGTCGGCGCGCAGCTGGGGGTCATGGGGGTAGGCAATCAGCCCGACCGGGGCTTCTGCATAAGGGTCCGTATAGACCAGGCAGCGGGTGCGGCCGGCGCTCAGCGAGACGTTCATCAACACGTCGATACGGCCTGAGCAAGCAGCAGCCAGAAGTTGCTGGAACCCATCGAAGCGCTCGAATCGAAGCGTCAGCCCCAACCGCTTCGCCAGGTCGGCAAGCAGCGCTGGCGAAAGCCCTGCGGGCTGGCCGCCTTCCACCATTTCGAACGGAGGCCAGTTCCCCACGAACCCCACCACCGCCACCGGCCGTGCGGCGATGAACTGCTGATGGGCAGGGCTGAGGCGCATCGCCGACGAGCCACGGCCACCGACGGCAGAAACATCTTCTCCGCCCGCACCCGCAGGTGGTGCAAGCACGCACAACAGGAACAGGGCAGCAAGCGCCGCCACAAGTCTCCGGGTCAAGCCAGTGTTCTCCTTGCTGGGGTAGTTGGACGGTCACCGCTACCGGCACGGCAGTCAGCCGGTGCGGACGCCCGCTCGCAGCGATCTCAGATAGGTATAGAGCTGCATGGTGTCGGCCAGCCCCAGCTTCTTCATCGCACTGGTCTTCTGCTTGCTGATGGTGGCCACGCTGCGCGAGCTGCGCGCGGCAATGGCGGTGACCGAAAGGTTGTTTGCGAGCTGCCTGAGCACGTCGATCTCCGCCTTGGTCAGCTCCGCTTCGGGAAGAGTGACCTCAGGGATCAGGTCTTCACCCTGGAAACTCTTTCCGACATGCGTGCCGGCGCGTTCCACATTGCGCAGCGCCTCAAGCAGCTCGTCAACCTCGTCGCGCTTGGACACCACGCCACTGACACCCAGCCCGACCAGGGCATCGATGATCACCGCGCTGCCAGAAATCGTCAGCACCACCACTCTCACCTTCGGGTAGCGGCGCCTGAGCAGCTTGATCAGGGCCAGGCCGTCGGTGGATCCCGCCTGCGCCATGCTGAGATCAGTGATGACCAGATCCGCAGATTCCGCCTCGATGGCCTCGACCAGATCCCGGCCATTTGCGACCTCCGCCACCACATCGCAACGTCCCCAGATTTCTGCAACCAGTTTCATTCCAAGACGCGCGGCAGGGTGATCATCAGCAACGACAACTCTGTACACGGCGCTCTCCCTAGGCACGTCTCAGCAGTGCTGCAACCTTGTTCCCAGTCCAACGATAATTCAATGCAACTACTTGGATATTCCCCTTCTGCGGCGCAGTTCCGGAATTATCGTCGCGGTATGTGCGGCGCCGATTGACGTATCTGGCGCCGGTCTCAGCTTCTCCTACCCTCGGCTGCATTTGCCTTCTGTAGAGTCGAGCCACGCTCGACTGCTCTGCGCGCGGTGAGCCGAGCATGGGCTCGGCTCTACAAAAAATGTCGCGATCTGCACGCACTGACGGCTTTCGCAACGTCGCTGCAAATATTCGTATTTTTTCTACTTTGCAACTTTTCTCATTGGCAGCACGGGCGCTGCATGCGAATCATGTACCGCCACCGAAAAAGGGTGGCACGGGCTTGCAATCCCGTCTGATAAACGTAGTTACGCTTGTCTGCCGGCGTCGCTCATCCCCTGTGGGTGGCGCCGGCAGGCATTCTGCCCGCATATCCATGGCGGGCGGTGCGTGGGGGCTTCGGCCCGCCGGCGTTTCGCTACGTTTTCACCGGTATTGCAACCACGCACCGTCCGCCGCCCTCGCTGTCAAGCAAGCAGGGTGGCTTCTCTTTGCCGCATGGATAAGGAGGCCGTCATGAGCACCACACGTTACCCCTACCTCTTCGCCACCCTGGGCGAGGCCGCCAACACGCTGCCCGATGAACTTGCCCGGCCGCTGGAAACAACCCTTGCCGCACAGCAGGAGGGCATCACCCTGCTGGGCAGCTTGCAGCGCATCCGCCAGGTGGAAGCGGCCGATGGCCAGCCGCTGCACCGCAAAGGGCGCAGCACGGCCCAGTGCATGGCCTTGGCGCGCATCAACCGAGCGAATGCCGGGCTCACCGTACTGCTGGAACTGCTGCACGCCAGTGAGCGCGTGCGCGAGGATGGCGATGAAGCGCAGCAGATCGGCAACGACGTGCGCGAGGGCCTGCTGCTGGCCTGCCGTGGGTTGTCCGAATATGTGGACGAGCAGGTGCAGGCGGCCTGACGCATTGCGCCGGGTATGGCCCGGCGCTACCGAAGGGGGTCAGATCCCATTGCAGACGCAATGGGCTCTGACCCCCGCCTTCTTCACTTACCAGCCCAGGCGTACACCCACCTGGCCACTCACATTGCGGTAGCCGTGATCGCCCCGCTCCACGCTCAGGCCGCCCCATGCACTCATGCGCTGGCTGATCTTCAGCTCGGCGCCGGCCTGCACGTCGTAGCGGTTGCGTGGCATATCCGCGCGCAGCGTCTCAGCACGCATGTCAATGGCGTTGCGGCCGCTGCTGCGCAGCCAGTTCACGCCCACGTAGGGCTGCACCACCGTACCCATGCCAGCACGCTGGCCGAACACCCGCACACCCACGCGTCCGGCCAGCCCGCCTGCCTCTGCACCATCCACCACCGTGCCATTGCTTTCCACGTGTCGATCAGCATCGTAAGCGGTATAGGTCAGTTGCACCTGCGGCTGCACATACAGGTTGCTGGATGCGCCCTGCCGCACAGCGAACGTATAGCCACCCTCCAGCGAGCCGCTGCGCGTGCGCGCGTCGTAGCGTTCACGTGCAAGCGCATCGCCCTGCACGCGGTTGCTGAAGCGGCCGTACTGCAGCTGCGCATCCACGTAGGCGCCGTCGGTGCCATCGGCCTGCTGCAGCCACGTGCCGTACATGCCTACGGCGGTGCCCTGCACGCGGCCCTTGGCGCTGTAACCGGTCAGGCGCGATGCGACGGTGTTGTCCGCGCGGCCGCTGCCCAGCATCACGCCGAAGGCAGTATTACCCCGCCGCAGCACGTCACTGCCGATCTGCAGCACCGAGGTGTTGCCATCCACCACCAGCTGGTTGCCCACGGCAGTGAAGTCGGCAGTGCTACGGCCCACGCGCGCCCAGGCGGCACGCTCGTCGCCCATCACAATCGCCCCCATGCGGTCGCCCAGGCGGTGCGCGAACATGTTCACCGCGGCCGACTGGTTGGCCAGGTAAGCGCCCGCTTCCGGGCGCAGCACCGGCGGCGGCGTGACCGGATCGATCGGATCAACCGGATCAACCGGATCAACCGGGTCGATCGGATCTACCGGATCCACCACACAGCCCGGTGCGTTCGGGTCCTCCGCGCAGGCATCAAACCACTGTGAGCGCAGGTACCAGTTGCCATCGTTCGGGTCCAGCACACCGCCCTTGAACAGGAAGTACTCGTAGGCACCGCCCACCGCACGCCCGGCCAGCGAATAGTCCGCCAACGATGCACCGTCAATGCGGATCAGTTGAATGCCGTCGAGGGTCGCAGCCCCCATGCCACCGGTGCTGGTCACCGCAATCTTGGCGTTACCGCTGGCATCGCCACGCACGTGCAGGCGATCAACGGCAGAGGCGTCGCCTGCCAGCTCTCCGTTGAACAGGAAAGTGGCGCCAGCGGTGTGAAGATCGCCATCCACCGTCAGCATGTTGAAGCCGCCGCTGCCATCGGACAGCACGACCACGCTGTCGCGCACGGCAAGATCCTGCACGCGGGCGTCGCCGGTCAGCGTCCACTGGCTGCCGCCGTCCAGCGCCATGCCCTGCACCAATTGCGAGCCGCCCTGCCACAGCGCACCACCGCTCAGCAGCACGTGCACCTGTGATTGCGGCACCAGGCCGGCGTCCTCGTCTTCAGGGGTGATGACGATGTCGCCGATCATCTGCGAGCCGCCGTCCAGCTTCACATCAAAGCGACCGGCCACCGCCGCATCCAGCGCCAAGGCGATGCCGTTGCCGCCGGATACCACCGCGCCATTGCCCAGCGTCAGCCCCGGGTCGCGGCTGCTGCGCATCCAGATGCCACCGTGCTGGGCGCTCACCAGCGAGCCGCCATCGATGGACATGCGGCCGTTGTCGTTGATCACGGCCGCCCAAGCGCCTTCACCTTCGGTACGCACATGGGTGTTGGTCAGGGTCATTTCGCCAGTACCGCCGGACAGCACGCCGTAGGCGTTTGCGCCATGGGTCTTTACCCAACTGTCAGCCAGGTTGACGGTGCCCCCCTGCCTTGCAATGACACCGATGCCGCCTTCGCCGTGCGTGGTGATTCCTGCATCGTGTGCATCTGCGATCGGGCGCAGCAGGGCCGTGCCTTCCACAAACAAGCCGTGGCTGTTGTATCCCAGCGACGTCAGCTGGCTGGACTGCAGCACCACGTGCCCACCGCGTGCGTAGAGGGCATTGCGCTGCATGCCATTGCTCACCACTGAAGATCCGCCACGAAGGATGAGCGCGCCATTGTCCATCACGCGGATGCCGTCGCCCGCCGTGGTCTTGATGTGGGAAGCATCCAACACTGCGGTAGAACCGCGATCGTTGACGTCCAGCCCCACGCCGGTGGCACGGACCGTGCTGTTCTGCAGCAGCAGTTCGGAATCCTCGCTCATGAAGATGCCGTAGTACCCACTCACCTGCGTGCCATCCAGCGAGACCTTGCCGCCGCGGGCAGCGTAGTCAATCGCCGTGCTGTTGCTGCCGGCGGTCTGGATGCTGCCACCGCGCATGCTCAGCTCACCGCCAACAAACAGCCCTGGCCCGGAACGTTCGTGGTTCAGCTGAATATCCACGTTGTCCAGGCTGACCCTGCTGCCGAGCGCAACGCTGACACCACGCGATCCGGCACCACTACCGTTGATCTGCGAATCGACCAGGGAGACCGTGCCGCCGTTGCTGGCAGAGACGCTATCACCGGCTGCGGCCAGTTCAATGCGCACACGCTCGGCCACGATGTCACCGCCCGAGGCATCCAGCCCCTTGCTGGACATGCCCAGCATTTCCACCACGCTGTCGCGCAGTTCAATGCGGCCCGACTGCGCACGCACACCCGCGCCCAGCGCGCCGTGAATGCTGATGTGCACCGCATCGGCCTGCACCTGCCCACCATCGGTCAGCAGCCCTGTTCCCTCGCCTGCGTGGATATCGATACGCGTGCCGGCCAGCGTTGCGTCCGCGCCAGTCCCCACCGATAGGCCGCCCGCAGCGTAACCGAGCGTGGTGATGCTGCCACCCACCAGTTGCAGGCGGCTGCCAGCACCTTCCACCCGTGCAGCGGTCGCCCGTTGCCCCTCGGTGTGCAGGTTCACTTCGCCCTGCGGAATGATGGAACCGCCGTTGATCACATGGAACGCGTGGCCGGCCGGGTTGCCCGGCTCCACCGGGTCGGTGGTGCGATAATCACCTGCCGCCGGGGTCTGGTCGTCACCATCGGCGACAACCTGTTGCGCGTAGGCCGGGGCTGCGAGCGCGGCTGCCAAGGCAAATGCCAATGTGCAGCGGCGGGGGTAACGAAGGGCGGTCATTGCATGTCTCCAGGAAACTATGGGGCATGCTGGATGACCGGTTTCCCGGGGTGAATCGAATCGGTTGCAAGAGGGGTGCGACCCTGTGCCGCAGCGCTGTCCGCCGCCTGAACTTGGCCCTCGATCAAGCGTGCTTTGCAACTAATTGCATGGGCGGGCGTCACCACGGGGCTGACAATTCACGCCGAAAGAGACATATTCCATCGCCAGCGCCTCATTGGAATCACATGGATTTCACATGATTGGCACATATAACCCACCTGTCTGAACGTACCGGCGATGGTTGCATTCCCATCCATGTAGAGGACAACGCCATGAACAGCCGTACCGCTTTTGCCACCCGACCCACTCTGCGCCCGCTGGCACGCGGCTTGCTGCTTGCGCTCGCCGCCCTGCCTGCCGCTGCCGCACTTGCCGGTGATCTGGATGGCACCGATCACACCGTGGTGGCTGGCGACGCCGCCGAGGATTGGAAGCTGCGCAACGGCGCCGAATTGACGGTGGCCGCCGGCGCCATGACAGGCTACATCGAGGCCCACGAGAACTCGCGCGTAGTCACAGACGGCGCCACGATCGTCCGCCCGCTGAGCGGCCTGAATCACGCTGTTCGCGTACTGGATGACGCCCACCTGGAAGCACGTGACACCACGTTCATAGGCGGCGGTATATTGCTGTCCGGCAACAGTCCTTCGGCGCACCTGGTGAACAGCCGCATCTTCGTCAGCACCGCTGATGGCTACACCACCTCCACGACCGGCCTGGACATCGTCAGCCTGCCGGGTACTCCGATTTCGATCGATCCGGTGATGACCGTCGAGGGCACAGAGGTGCGCGTGGAGAACGCCAGTGCAGGCGTGCTGCCGATCAACAACGGCATCGGCGCGCGGATGGCCTATGGCCGCATGAACATTCTGGCCGGCTCCTACGTGGAAGGCGCCAACATCGGCGCGTTGATTCTGGGCCTGCGCCTCACCGAAGGCATCGGCGCCACGCCGGCGCAGCTGCTGATTGACAACTCGACCATCAAGTCTGGCACGGGCGCTGCCATCCGCGTGGCGCCGCGTACTGAAGACCAGAACGTTCAGATCACCGTTGCCAACGGCTCCAACCTGATCAGCGGCGATGGCAATCTCCTGCTGGTGCAGTCGCACGAAGATACGCCTGTGTCAGCCAGCGTCACTAACGTCAACTTCACCGTGGACGACTCGCGACTGGCCGGCAACGTCACCCTCGACACCAGCACCGTGCCCAATGGTGCGCTGAACGTGTTCCTGCGCAACAAGGCGCAGATCGATGGCCAGTTCACCAACGTCACGACCGCCAGCATCGACAGCGATGCCACCTGGCTGCTGACTGGCGACAGCAACGTCGGCCAGCTCACCCTTGGCAACACCGGCACCGTCGCTCTCGGCAATGGCAGCGCCTTCAACACGCTCAACGTGGATACCTTCACCGGCAACGGCGGCACTCTGCTGTTCAACACCACATTGGGCGATGACACCTCGGCCACCGACAAGTTGATCGTCAGCGGCGATACCAGCGGCCAGGCCAACGTGCGCGTGCTCAATGCTGGTGGCGCCGGTGCGCAGACCAGCAAGGGCATCGAGCTGATCCGCGTGGGCGGTGCATCCAACGGCCAGTTCGACCTGCAGGGCCGCGCCGTAGGCGGCCAGTACGAGTACTTCCTGTTCAGGGACGCCACCGATGGCGGCTGGTACCTGCGTTCGCAGCTGGCCACCGCGCCAGACCCGTGCGTGGTGGACCCCACCCTGCCCGAGTGCCAGCCGATCGACCCGGTGGACCCGGTGGACCCGATTGACCCGGTGCCGGTGCTGCGCCCGGAAGCCGGCGCTTACCTGGCCAACCAGTTCGCGATGGACCAGCTGCTGCGCCACTCCTGGCGCGACCGCCAGGGCGGCAGCATGGCCGCTGAGGACGGCGTGCGTGGCTGGGCCCGCGTCGATGCCAACCAGAGCAAGCTGTCGGCGGTGGAAGACCAGCTGGACCTGCGCGTGGACCGCTCGCGCGTACAGCTGGGTGCCGACCTGGGCGTGTTCGCTGAAGGCCGTGGCCGCGTGGGCGTGATGGGCACGCTGGCCCAGTCCAGCGCCACCTCGCGTTCGCTGCTGACCGGCTACAGCGCCAAGGGCAAGGTCAACGGCGGCGCGCTGGGCCTGTACAGCAGTTGGAATACCGACACGCTGTATGTGGATGCCAGCGTGCAGCGCGGCCAGTTCCGCAACCGCGTGCAGGGCGAAGGCCTGGCCGAGGAGCGCTACGACTCGGATATCTGGCAGAGCTCGCTGGAAGCCGGTTACCGCATCGGCGTTGGACAGATCGGCAACACCACGCTGCACCTGCAGCCGGAACTGCAGCTGGTCTACACCGATGCCAGCATTGATCGCCATGAAGAAGCCAACGGCACCGTGGTACGCAGCCTGGGCGACAGTGGCCTGTCCGGCCGCGCGGGCCTGCGTTTGCAGGGCGAAGGCCACAGCACCGCCGGTGCTTCGGTCAGCCCGTATGTGGTGGCCAACTGGTACCGCGATGGCGCCAGCAACGGCATGGCGTTTGACGATGAAGCGCTGAAGGCCAGCGTGCCGCGCAACCGCTACGAGCTGAATGCCGGCGCGCGCGTGGACTTCCGTTCCGGGCTGAGTGCCTGGGGTGGGCTGGGTGTGATGCGCGGCGACCATGGGTACCGCGAAACCACGGCCAACCTGAGCGTCGCGTACAAGTGGTAAGGCAGAACTGAAACGGCGCCGGATCACTCCGGCGCCGTTTTTTTTTGCTCTTGTAGCGCCGGGCCCACGCTTGGCTGCATTTGCCTTCTGTAGAGCCGAGCCCATGCTCGGCTGCTTCGCGCGTGGTCAGCCGAGCATGGGCTCGGCTCTACAAAAGATGTCGCAATCTGCACGCACTGTCGACGCCCGACGCGCCGCTGCAAATATTCGTACTTTTTCTATTTTGAAACTTTCCTCATTGGCAGCACGGGCACCCAATGCGAATCATGTACCGCCACCGAAAACGGGTGGCACGGGCTTCCAATCCCGTTAGGTTGATGTGTTGGTTACGCTTGTCTGCCGGCGTCGCCCATCCCCTGTGGGTGGCGTCGGCAGGCATTCTGCCCGCGCCTATGGCGGGCGGTGCGTGGGGGCCTCGTGCCCGCCGGCGTTTGCATCAGCCTCCGGTATTGGAACCACGCACCGTCCGCCGCCCTCGCTGTCAAGCAGGGTGGCTTCTCTTTGCCGCATGCATAAGGAAGCCGTCATGAGCACCACTCGTTACCCGTACCTCTTCGCCACCCTGGGCGAGGCCGCCAACACGCTGCCCGATGAACTTGCCCAGCCGCTGGAAACCACGCTTGCCGCCCAGCAGTCCGCAGAAGGCATCACCCTGCTGGGCAGCCTGCAGCGCATCCGCCAGGTGGAAGGCGCCGATGGCCAGCCACTGCGGCGCAAAGGGCGCAACACAGCCCAGTGCATGGCCCTGGCCCGCATCAACCGGGCAAACGCCGGGCTGACCGTGCTGCTGGAGCTGCTGCACGCCAGCGAGCGCGCGCGCGAGGATGGCGATGAGGCGCAGCAGTTTGGCAACGACGTGCGCGAAGGGCTGCTGTTGGCCTGCCGTGGGTTGTCTGAATATGTGGATGAGCAGGTGCAGGTGGCCTGAGGCCATTGCGCCGGGCATGGCCCGGCGCCACCTGGGGATTCCGATCGCTGGGCGTGGCCCGGCTCTGCCGGACACATTTCCGCCGGGCGTGGCCCGGCGCTACCGGAAAATTTCTGTAGAGCCGAGCCTATGCTCGGCTCCATTTCGTACGGACACCGCAGCCGAGCATGGGCTCGGCTCTACAACGTGTCGATGTCGCCGTGGGCATGCCACCACGGCGAGGCGGTCAGTAACCGGGCGCTATCGACGCCCGAACGCGCGCATGACAATCACGAAGAACAGCGGTACGAACACCAGCCCCAGCAAGGTGCCCACCACCATGCCGCCCAGCACGCCGGTGCCGATGGCCCGCTGCGCGCCCGACCCGGCGCCGCTGGCCAGTACCAGCGGCAGCACGCCCAGCCCGAAGGCCAGCGAGGTCATGATGATCGGCCGCAGGCGGTCGCGCACGGCGTGCAGCGTGGCGTCGATCAGCTCAGCACCGTTCTGCAGGTGCTCCCGCGCGAAGGCGACGATGAGGATGGCGTTCTTGCTGGTCAGACCCACCGTGGTCAGCATCGCTACTTGGAAGTAGATGTCGCGTTCCAGGCCGGCAACCGTATTGGCCAGCACAGCGCCGAGGATGCCCAAGGGCGCCACCAGCAACACCGCCGTCGGCACCGCCCAGCTCTCATACAGGGCCGCCAGGCACAGGAACACGACCACGATGGACAGCACGAAAAGCAGCAACGCCTGTGCGCGCGACTCCCGCTCCTGCACCGCCGCGCCTGTCCACTCCAGGCTGAACCCTGTGGGCAGCTCTGCCGCCAGCCGCTCGATTTCCGCCATCGCCCGCCCCGACGCAACGCCCGGCGCCGACTCACCCTGTATCTCCATGGCGGACACACCACTCTGCCGCTCCAGGCGTGGCGATGCGTGCGACCAGTTCGCGCGCGCAAACGATGCGAAAGGCACCATGCTGCCCTGCGCGTTCTTCACCGACCACAGATTCAGATCGTCCTTCTTCATGCGGAAGGGCGCGTCCGCCTGCACGTACACACGCTTGGTGCGGCCACGGTCCACGAAATCGGCCACATAGCGCCCACCCCACGCCGCACTAAGGGTGCCCAGTGCGTTGGCCGGGTCCAGGCCGTGGGAACGCGCACGGGCGGTGTCCACGTCGATCTTCAGGGTGGGGGCGTCTGCCATGCCGTTGGCGCGCATCCGGGCCAGCGCTGGATTCTCTGCGGCGGCAGCAAGCAGCTGGTCGCGCGCCGCCGCCAGCGCCACATGACCCTGCCCCGCATCGTCCTTCAGGAAGAAGCTGAAACCAGACACTTCGCCCAGACCGGGCACGGGCGGCGGTGATAGCACGTACATGCTGGCATCGCCGTGCCTGGCCAGCGCCTTGGATGCACGAGCCACAATGGCATCGGCCGAATCTGCCGTTGATCGCTCGGACCAGTCTTTCAGCCGCAGGAAGGCCAGGCCCGAGTTCTGCCCCATGCCGGAGTAGTTGTACCCGGCAACGGTGAACATCGATTCGACCACAGGGTCTTCCTGCAGGAAGTAGTTCTCCACGAACGCGAGCGCGTCCTGGGTTCGCGACAGGGTAGAACCCACCGGAGTCTGCACCAGAACCACCAGCGTGCCCTGGTCTTCATTGGGCAGGAAGGAGCTTGGCAGGCGCACGAACAGCACGGCCATCACCGCGCTGAGGGCCAGGAAGGCCAGCAGGAAGCGCCGGGGCCGGGCGAGGATGCCGCCGACGCCGCGCTGGTACACCGAGCTGGCGCTGTCGAACCGTCGGTTGAAGGCGCCGAACAGCCGCCCGAGCATGCCCCTCGCAGGATGCCCACCACCGTGGGCAACGGGCTTCAGCAACGTGGCGCAGAGGGCCGGGGTGAGGATGATCGCCACGATGACCGACAGCGCCATGGCAGAGACCAGCGTGGCAGTGAACTGCCGGTAGATGACACCCGTGGCACCCTGCATGAAGGCCATCGGCACGAACACGGCCGACAGCACCACACCAATGCCCACCAGCGCACCGGTGATCTGGTCCATCGATTTGCGCGTGGCATCGCGTGCCGAGAGCCCTTCCTCGGCCATGATGCGCTCGACGTTCTCCACCACCACGATCGCATCGTCCACCAGCAGGCCGATGGCCAGCACCATGGCGAACATCGTCAGCATGTTCACCGAGAAGCCGAGGAACGCCAGAATGCCGAACGTGCCCAGCAGCACCACCGGCACGGCGATGGTGGGGATGAGTGTGGCCCGCAGGTTCTGCAGGAACAGGTACATCACCACGAACACCAGCACGACCGCTTCCAGCAGGGTCTTGACCACGCCCTTGATGGACAGCCGTACAAAGGGCGTGGTGTCGTACGGAACCACCGCCTTCACCCCCGCCGGCATGCCCGGGCCCAGTGCCTCCACCGCCTTGTCGATGGCCGCGCGGGTTTCCAGTGCGTTGGCGCCCGGCGCAAGCGAAATGCCGATGCCGGCGGCGGGCTTGCCGTTCAGGCGGTTGCCGAAGTCGTAGCTCTCCGCCCCCAGTTCAATGCGCGCCACATCGCCCAGCCGCAGTACGCCACCATGTTCCTTGCTGCGGATGACCACCTGGGCAAACTCGGCCGCTGTGCGCTTGGGCGAGGCGCCTTCGATGAACGCACTCAACTGCTGTTCCTGCACGGCCGGTGCGCCGCCGATCTCACCCAGCGGCACCTGCAGGTTCTCTGCGCCGATGGCGCTGACCAGCTCATCGACGGACAGCTGGTAACGGTCCATCTTCACCGGGTCCAGCCAGATGCGCATTGCGTACTTGCCGCCAAACTCACGCACCTGCCCCACACCGGGCACCCGCCGGATGGCATCGGCCACGGTGGAGCCCACGTAATCCGAAACGTCGGCTTCGCTCATCCGCCCGTCTTCAGAGACGAAGGCCAGCATCTGCAGGTAGCCACCGTTGGACTTTGTCACGGCCAACCCGCGGCGTTGCAGCGCCTCGGGCAGCGACGGCATGGCCAGCTGTACGCGGCCCTGCACCTGGGTCTGTGCCTGGTCCAGGTCGATGCCGTTCCGGAAGACCACGTTGATCATCGCGTAGCCCCCATAAGAGTAGCTCTGCGAGGAGAAGTGCAGCATGCCGTCCAGCCCCGCCAGCTGCTGTTCCACCACCTGCACCACCGTCTCTTCGATGACACTGGCAGAAGCACCGGGGTAGATGCCGGTGATGGTGATGGTGGGCGGTGCCACATCCGGGTACATGGCGACCGGCATGCGCACCAGAGCCAACCCGCCCACCAGCATGATGAGCAGCGCGATGACCCAGGCGAAGATGGGTCGATCGATGAAGAAACGTGCCATCAGCCCTCCTGGGCAACGGATGCGGCGTCTGTCGTGCCCGCCCCAGGCGCGACCCATTCCACCGGAGCGATGCGGCTACCGGCCTGCAGCTTGTGCTGGCCCTGCACCACCACGCGCTCGCCTGCGCTCAGGCCTCGCTCGACCAGCCAGCGCTGGCCCAGTGCCCACCCCAGCTGCACGGGCCGATCGGAAACCATCCCCTCACCATCGACCACCATGACGTGCGTCTTGCCGGTGGCATCGCGCGAGACGGCCTGCATCGGCACCAGCAGCGCATCGCGGCGCACGCCGGCGCCGATGGACGCCGATACGTACATGCCCGGCAGCAGGACGCCATCAGGATTGGCAACACGGACCCGCAACGCATACGTACCCGTGGCCGGATCAACGCTCACATCGGAAAACTGGAGGGTGCCGGTCTGCTGCAGGCGACTGCCATCCTCCAGTTGGATATCCACCGGCAGCTGCCGGTTGTCCCGCAGCCGCCCATCGGCAATATCCCGGCTGAGCTGCAACCACTCGGCAGCAGACTGCGAAAGATCTACATACATCGGGTCCAGGCCGCGCACCGTAGTGAGCGCTTCGGGCTGATGCGAGGTGACCAGCGCACCTTCGGTGATGTTGGAGCGCCCGACCCGGCCACTGATGGGCGCGGCAATGCGCGCGTGGTCCAGTGCCACCTTGGCGGTCTGCAGCGAGGCCATTGCCATCTGTATTTCCGCCTCGGCCCGCTGGTAGGCCGCCGCTGAGCGGTCATTGTCCTGCTTACTTACCAGCTGCGCTTGCGCCAGTTGTGCAAGACGCCGCGCTTCCTCGCGGGCGGCGCCGCAGGTAGCGTAGGCATGGTTCAAGCGCGCCTTTGCTTCATCCCGGCCCGCGCGCAGCGTGGTGTCGTCGAGCTGATAGAGCGGCTGTCCGGCCCGGACCTCGCTGCCCTCTTCAAACAGGCGCCTGGCCACGATGCCATCCACCTGCGGGCGAACCTCGGCCTCGTGGGCAGCTACGGCCCGGCCAGGAAGGACTACATGAAGTGCGGCGTCTTCGGGCTGCAGGGTATGGACCTGCACCGACAGAAGCTCGGCGGCGTCCTCTGGCGCGGAGGGCGAACAGGCTGCGACCAGGGAAAGCAGCATGAGCGGGGTGAGTCGTTTTAAGGGAAACTGCATGGGCGGCGCTCCATGTTGGCGGTGGGCTCCGCCCGCACATGCGACGACGGAATGACATCCGCTATTCAACGCACCGGCGCCCTCAATTCCCATGCGAAAAGTTTTAAATGTCGCGGGGCCCAGAGCGTGGTTCAGCCCGCGGTCGGCCACTGTGCCTCAACAGCCCTAACGGTACGTCGCCTCGATCACCGCCTGCCCTTCCACCTCACCCGTGCTGTAGACCCCGGCTTCACGGTAATAGCGCGCGGCCAGGGTGATGTTCTGGTCACCCATCTGGCTCTGCGCGATGGACCAGGTCTGGCCCAGCACCACAGGTGTGCCCTCGCGCAGCAGTTGCACGCGCACGCTGCCTGCGGTGGCATTGCGGGTCGGCGCCAGGCGGCTGCCGGTATTTCCGGCTGCATTGGCATCGGTCAGCCTCATTGTCAGCGGGAAGCGTCCGTTGCAGTTCATCACCACATTGAAATCCCGCCCGCCTGCGGTGCTGTCGGCAGCAGGCAGGTCGGTGACTGATATGTCCTGCAACGCTACGGCTGTATCGCGGAAGGTACAGGTGGGCACCTTTAATCGCGCCGTCATGGTGAACGTATCAGTCTTGACGAAGGCCGGGTACAGGGGTGACATGCGCGAGATGGGGCCAAGCAGCGTGGAGGGCACCGGTTCCATGATGCCGCCGCGGGATATGGCCGCCACCTGCACAACCGATCCGCGGCCATTGGAATCAAGGGCCTTGGACGGAAAGTGCACAGTGCCGCGCACATCCAGCGGAACAAAATCCTCGCGCACGCTGCCCGAGCCGGTCCAGATCTGGTGCCGGAAAACCAGCAGCGGTGAGCGCGGGTAGGCAATCATTCCGAACGCGGGATACGTCTGGCCATCCAGGGTGACATTGCGCACGAACTCCAGGCCGGGAAATGAAGAGGTCACATCCATTGGCACCACATCGTTGATGCGGCAACCGGTCAGGAACTGCGCGTTTGCACCCGTAGCGCTGGCCCAGTTCGCAATGAGCTTGTCCTGCCCGGCGTCATCCCATGCATCGATGACCAGCGATACTGCTGCGCCCGCGTTGTGCTGGCCGGTGCAGGCGGCGGCGGAACCGGCAACCAGCAGGCCCGCAAGCGAGAGCAACACTGCCGCCTTCGATATTCTTGAGGGAGAGAGACGAGAACGATTCATTTCCTATACCTCCTGCCTATAGCGACAAGGTTGGTGCAGCACTAACGGTAGGTCACGGTCAGCATGGCCTGCCCTTCCACCACGCCGCCATGGAAGGTGCCGCTCTGCCGGTAGTAGCGCGCACGCAGCTCGATATCCTGTTTCCCGCTCTGGGTGGCGGGTATCGCCCAGTGCTGACCCAGTACCACTGGTGCGCCCGCGCGCAGCAGCTGCACCTGCACCGCGCCGGCCGTGGCATTGGCCGAGGGGGAGAGAATACTGCTGGTGTTGACGGCGTCATTGGGATCGGTCAAAACAAGATCGGCCGGGAAGGCGCCGTTGCAGCGCATGGCTACGCTGAACGACTTTTCCGCTGCGGTACTGCCGACACGGGGAAGGTCGATGTCCTGTATGTCCTGCAGCGCTACCGGCGTATCGTCCAGCTGGCAGGTCTTCGTCCTGAGATTGGCGGTGAAGCGGTAGGTTTCTGTCTTCACCAGGTGCGGGTAGGCCGGTGCCCTATGGCTGACGCTGCCCACCTCCATTGCCGGGACCGGCCGCATGTCCCCCCCGCGGGATACTGCGGCGATGGAAACATAGGACCATCGTGAGCCGGCAAGCAGGTTCAGCCCACTGATATGCAGCGGTACCCGAATATCGAAGGGTTGCTCTTTTTCCGCTTGGCCGCCGTTGGCCGACGCAGCGGTGTGCCGGAAAATCAATAGCGGTGACGCAGGATTACCGACCAGGCCGAATGCGGGGAAGCGTTCGCCGCCAACCGTCACGAACCGCTCGAACTCCAGCCCGGGCAGGGACGGCGTGACGTCGATTGGCACATCGCCGGCGGGGCACCCCAACAGGAAGCTGACGTTGCCCGCCGTGCGCCAGTCTGCAATCAGCACATCCGGCGTCGTGTCATCCCATGCATTCACTACCAGGTTGACTGGCTGGTCGGGATAGACGCTGGTGCAGGCCCAGGCGGTTGCCGGCCCAGATAGCACCAAGGCAATCAACAGGCGCCGGGAAACAGCTCGGCGCGTGCGCGCCTGCAGCATTGGAAGGGCAGTGCTGAAAGACATGAGCGAGACACCTCGATGGATGGGCCGAAATCTTTGCGAAAGCCGCTTACTTGTAGTCCGCAGTGACGGTAATGCGCGCGGTGACGTCGCCTGCCTTCAGCAGCGTTCCCGACTTGCGGTAGTAGCCTGCCCGCATTGCCAGCGTTGCGGTGGCGGCACCGTTGACCGGGACGGTCTTCGCTGCACCCTTTTTCAGGAAGGTGCTGCCGCTGGCACCTTCCAGCAGTGCCACAGCCACGCCTTCGGCCGCGTTGCCGGTGGCTTCGTTCAGCCAATGGCCGTCCTGCGCCGCGTCGTCGCTGCCGTCAAAGGCCAGGTCGATGCTGCCCACGCCCACGCAACCGGTGAAGTTAAGCGCGGCAGGCTTCAAGCCCTGCTCGCCACCTTTGTTCAGATCGATGGCATCGATCTCGTCCAATGCAACCGGCACGTCAGCCATGGTGCATGTGCCGGGCAGCACCTTGCCGGTAACGGTGATGGTGGCCGAATCGGCATGCGCATGGGTGCTTGCGCCGAGCATCAGCAGTGCTGCGATGATGTAAGGGGTTTTCATTGGGAAGCTCCAGAATTTGAGGAAGAAACATCGTCGGCCAGCAGCCCCGGGGTAGCGGGCACACAACGCGCCTGTGCCCAGTACTGACCCTGCGCGTCGGCAACCTCGGGCATGGTGTAGTGCAGGCGGCAGGCCATGCCGTCTTCTGTCTGCACGTGCACGAAGCCGGTGGATGCCAGCCCGCGCAACGCCAGCACACCGCCCTGCCCTACCTGGCCAAGGGTGCGGCCATCGGCGTGCATGATCTGCGCGCCATAGGGCAACGGGGTGCCGTCGGCATCGCTGGCGTCAATCAGCAACAGGCGTTCGTTGCGCGACTGGAAGCTGACCTTGACGATGCTGCCGGCGCTGGGCGCCACGCGCTGCGAGCTGGCCTGCACGTCCACGTCCAGCGGCAAGTGCGCGGTGTCGAGGTTGATCTGGTTCCAGCGGTACGGGCTGGTATAGGGCAGCACCGCGTAACCATTGCCGGCCACAGTGACGTTGCGTCCACTGCCCACCGTGGCGCCCTGTGCGCCCTGTGCGTCCACCAGCGCGAAGCTGTCGCCCAGCGCAGGGCCGAAGTTGATGCCGCCGCCGTGCAGCACCACGCTGCCGGTGGCGCCTGCATTGAAGCTGCTGCTGCCGTTGGCATGGCTGTAACCGGCGCTGAGATCGGCACGGCTGCCCTGGTAGCTGGCATAGGCGTTGTAGCCGCTGCCGCCTTGGCCGCGGTTGCCCGACAGGCTGTAGGACAGCGCGCGGTCTTCGCCCAGGTTGCCGTTGACGCCGAGCTGCTGCTGGCTGCCCAGGCGGCTGTCGTTGTAAGTAGCAGTGGCGCGCGGCGCATTGGTCGTGCGGCCCAGCGGCAGGCTGAGCATGAACGACAGGCGCGTATCGGGTGCACCGCTGGCCATGCGGTAACGTGTAGCGGACACCGTGTAGTTGGCGCTGCGGTAGCTGCTGTGGAAGCCCAGCTGCAGATCGTTGTGCTTGCCTGCGCGGTTCCAGTAGGTCACATGGCCACCGGCCAAGTACAGCTGGCCACGCGTGCCGACGCGCTGCGAGAAGTTCATCTGGAAGCGCTGGCGGGTGCGCATCACGAACGCATCTGCGGCCTGAGGCCGGTCGAACGACAGCTGCGAAACATCGGTAAGGGTGAGGAAGCCCTCGGTGCTGTAGCGGTAGGCTGCCAGGCCCAGGTTGGTGCCGGTGCGCGCCACGCTGCGCTGGTAGTTCAGGCGGTAGCTGCGGCCCGACTGTGCAGGCAGGCCAGGCACGTTGGCGCGGGCATGGGTGATGTCGGCACCGATGGCACCGAACGGCGTATTGAACGCCGCGCCCGCCAGACCGGCCTGATAGTGCTCGGCCACCTGCACGCCGCCCAGCAGAGTCACACGGTTGCTGACGCCACGCGCATAGGTGCCTTCGGTGAAGCGCATCGCCTGCTGGTCCAGGCCCGTATTGCGCAGCGCACCGGCGGTGATGCTGAAGCGCTGGCTGCCTTCGCGCAGCGCCTGCGGCACGGCCGAGAAGGCAACGGTGAAGCGTTCCTCGCGGCCGTCGGCCTCGGTGACGGCCACTTCCAGATCGCCGCTGCCGGCGTTGGGGTAGAGATCGTCGATAGCGAACGGGCCGGGCGCTACGGTGGTCTCGTACAGCACCGCGCCGTTCTGGCGGATGGTGACGCCTGCATTGCTCTGCGCCACGCCACGCACCACCGGCGCGTAACCACGCAGCGAATCGGGCAGCATGCGTTCATCGGTGGCCACGCGCACGCCGGTGAAACCTACGCTGTCGAACAGCTCGCCACCCGTGTTGCTCTGGCCCAGGGTGAACTGGCTGTTCCAGCGCGGCAGGTCGCGCTGCAGGTAACTGTTGAGCGTGCTGAAGTGCGTGCCCTGCGCGTTGTGGCTGATGGAACTGCGATGGCGCAGGCGCCATGCGCCCAGGTTCACGCCACTGGTGATGCCGGCGTAACTGTTCTGCTGGCCCTGGCTGCGGTAGTGGTTGACGCTGTAGCCAAAGAACGCGGCGGTGATGCCGTGGTCGCGCAGTTCCGGCGCGACGAAACCGCGCGCCTGGCGCTGCAACGCTACCTGCGGCAGGGAAATATCCAAGCGCAGCTGGCTGTCGTCGTAGGTGACGCGTGCGCCGTCGATGACAGCCGGCAGATCGATGCACTGCGGGTTCTCCGCGGATTCAACGGCTTCGCGCGCGGCGTCGCTCAACCCCAGAGCAAGCAGCAGCTGCGCGGGCACGCAGGGCGTTGCCACGTAGGGCGTATCGGATTCCACAAGCTCGACGTCATCGCGGCGGACGAACTCGCCGTTGAGATGGATATCGACGTTGTAGTGCCCGGGTTCGACCGGATTGCCCACACTGAAACGCGCCAGGTTGTCGCTGCCGAAGCCGGTGGCAAAGCCTTCGCTGAATTCCACTTCGCCGCCGGTGCGCGCGTGCGCGACAGAAACACCTGCAAGCACCAGCGTAGTGGCGATGGCGGCGGCAAGCGTCCTCCGCCGCAGGCAGCTCGCTGCAGCGCTGGAACAGGTTGAGGAAGACAGGCACATGGCGTCGGGCGCGACTGCAGTGCAGCCCCGGTAGTGATGGGAGGCGTGCAGCGTAGGCGGTGCATTCCTTGCCGAACATGCAAGTTGTTGCAAATGCCATCCACGTGAAAGTGTTTGCAACAAGTTGCATGGATGACGCGGTATGGCTGACGGATGATGCGGCCGTGCGAGAACCCACTGGGACGTAGAGCCGCGCGCTGATTCCCGGATCGCAAGTCGGCATTGCCTTGAACCCGCACACCTCTGCTGTTGCCACCCGGGCTACAGCAGCGTTCCCGATTGCCCATCATCCATAGAAGAGCACACCCATGAAGAACCTGAAGACCCCGCTGGCCCTGGCCATCCTGCTGGCCGCCGCCCCGGCCGTGAATGCCGCCGACCTGACCATTTCCGGTGAGATCAAGGACGCCAGCTGCAAGGCCACGATCAACGGTGGCTTGGCCGTCAAAATGGACAAGGTGGACATGGAAGACTTGAAGACCAGCAACCGTGTTGGCCGAACTGCTCTGGATGTGGTTGTTGACTGCACCGGTGCCAGCGGTTCGCAGGACGTGGCCGTGAAGTTCACCGGCGTAACCACCGCTGACGGCGCACTCGCCCTGAATGGCACCAGTGACGCCGAGGGCGTGGCCTACAAGTTCTACGACGTCAATGACCAGCAGCTGCGGATCAACGGAACGCCGACCGAGTTCGTCAACGTCACGGCATCGGCGCCGCAGACCCTCAAGCACAGCATCTGGTACACCAAGACCGGCGTTGCTGATGATGTGGTGGCAGGCCAGGCCATCGCCAACGCGCAGATGGACATCATTTACAAGTAAGCACACCCCGCCCGGCGGCGTGCTGCCGGGCGGTTCTTCCCAAGGACATCCCGATGAACATTCGCGCATACGCATTGATGCTGGCACTGGGTTGCGCAGGCACGGCTCTGCCCGCAGCGGCAGCCGTGACCCTGCAGGGCACCCGCGTTGTCTACGACGGCAGCAAGGGGGCAGTAACGGTGAAGGCCAACAACCGCGGCGACAAGGTCGCCCTGGCGCAGGTGTGGCTGGACGATGGCGATGCCAGCGCCAAGGCGGGCAGCCAGAAGCTGCCGTTCGTGCTGACGCCGACCACCCGCCGTATCGAGCCGGGCCACGCGCAGGCATTCCGGCTGACGTATGCGCCAATGGCCGGGGCCGCGCTGCCCAGCGACCGCGAGTCGCTGCTGTATTTCAGCCTGCTGGATATTCCGCCCAAGCCGGAGAAGGCAGAGGGCCAGAACCTGCTGCAGTTCGCTATCCGTACACGGATCAAGCTGTTCTACCGCCCGGCCGGCCTGCCTGGCCACGCGCGTGACGCGGCGGCAGGCTTGCAGTGGCACGCCGAGGGCCAGGCCTTGCAGGTGTACAACCCCAGCGCCTACCACGTGACGTTCAACCGGCTGACGCTGGCCGACGGCCAATCGATTGACGTCGAAACGGTGGCGCCGGGTGAGCGGCTGAGCCTGCCGCTGCCGGCAGGGGCACCGGTGCCGGCAAGCGTGAACTTCCAGTGGCTGGACGATTACGGCACCGCGCGCGATGCCGAAGCGAAAGTCATGCATTGAGCCCCCCGGTAGGTGTCTACCGTTGGTCGACACGCCCAGCACCCCCGGTAGGTGTCGACCGTTGGTCGACACGCCAAGCGCCCCGGTAGGTGTCGACCGTTGGTCGACACACCGAGCCCCCCGGTAGGTGTCGACCGTTGGTCGACACGCCAAGCGCCCCGGTAGGTGTCGACCGTTGGTCGACATACTAAGCCCCCCGGTAGGTGTCGACCGTTGGTCGACACGGGC
>Ga0213828_1001034_pt1 | contig 24242 bp, 25 predicted proteins | sample MC6MC0897MG_FD_180664 | JGI IMG/M metagenome (GOLD analysis project Ga0213828, IMG submission 180664) | Enriched soil aggregate microbial communities from Iowa State University, Ames, United States - MC6-MC0897-MG | ecosystem: Environmental > Terrestrial > Soil > Unclassified | place: USA: Iowa... | reverse complement strand
TTACAACGGAAAACAAAGCATGAAGAATATCCTGTTCAATTCAAATTAGATGTATTAAACTTTATGAAACAAACAGGTGCTTCTTACCAAGATACAGCAATACGATTTAACATGAATGATCCTAGTTTAATCGCAGCTTGGAACAGTAAGTTTTTAAAAGAAGGAGTAGAAGGCCTGAAACATGCGAAAGGAAGGCCCTCTATGTCTAAAAAATCAAAAGCTACAGTGACAAAAGCAGAAAAAACAATGTCTCGTGAGGAGCAGTTAGAACGTGAAAATGAACTACTTCGTCTAGAGGTTGCGTATTTAAAAAAGTTGAAGGCTTTTCGAGAGAACCCGGATGCCTTCCTCGAAAAGCACAAGCAGCAATCGCCTTTGAACTCAAAGAAGAAGGGTTCCGATTAAAAGACATCTTTAAACAAGTCGATATTCCAGAAGCAACATATCACTATCACATCAAGCAAATGAAGAATGAAGATCCAGATCAAGCGTGGAAAACGTTGATTTTAGAGATTTTTGGGCAACATGAAGGGCGATATGGATATCGTCGCATTCATGCGGAATTAAAGGGACAAGGACATAAAATCAATCATAAAAAAGTACAACGAATCATGAGTGAATTGAATTTAAAATGCGTGAAATTCGTGCGTAAATCCCGCTATAAATCGTATAAAGGTACTGTAGGGAAAGTAGCGAAGAATCGATTAAACCGCCATTTCCATACAACGTACTTCTTACAAAAACTCGTGACAGACGTAACAGAATTCAAATGTACAAACAACGAAAAACTCTATTTAAGTCCGATTATGGATTTATATAACGGTGAAATACTGGGCTTTAGTATGTCTAAACGCCCTACACTTGATTTCGTAATAGACTCATTGAAACAAGCACTCCCAATTATTCAAGAACATGCCCAATACCGTACAACGATTCATTCGGATCAGGGCTGGCACTATCAACATCATCTATGGGTGAAAACATTAAAGCGAAACAAGATTTTCCAAAGTATGTCTCGTAAAGCAACCTGTGCAGACAATGCGGCCATGGAGAACTTTTTTGGCTTACTTAAACAAGAAATGTATTACGGAGAAGAATTAATCTCTTATGAAGCGTTAAAGAAGAAAATAGAGAAGTATATCGATTACTATAATAACGATCGAATTAAACAAAAATTGGCCGGCATGAGCCCGGTAAAATACCGAACTCAAGCCAGCTAATTAGCTGCATAATGAAAACTCTAACTTTACGGGGTCACTACCTGATTGAGTGGTCTTTTAAATCTTAAAAGTATTGATTTTAAAAGGATTGTGTTATTATAGTTCACGTATCTAAATTAAGTACATTAAAAAATAAAAAGTTAAGAAACACAGTGTAATGTGATGTTGAAAGGATGATATATATTATGAGCTACGAGCTTCCGAAAACCGTATCTCTATATACTCTAGGTTGTAAAGTAAACCATTATGAAACAGAAGCTATTTGGCAGCTGTTTAAGGAACAAGGCTATGAGCGTACTGAATTTGATCACCAAGCAGACGTTTATGTCATAAATACATGTACCGTAACAAATACTGGAGATAAAAAATCACGTCAGGTAATTCGTCGAGCTATTCGTCAAAATCCTGATGCTGTCATTTGTGTTACAGGTTGCTACGCTCAAACGTCTCCAGCAGAAATAATGGCGATTCCTGGTGTTGATATTGTTGTAGGAACACAGGATCGTACAAAGTTACTTGGCTATATCGATCAATATCGTACTGAACGACAACCAATTAATGCTGTACGCAACATTATGAAAAATCGTGTCTATGAGGAATTAGATGTACCTGCATTTACTGACCGTACACGTGCTTCTTTAAAAATTCAAGAGGGCTGTAATAACTTCTGTACTTTTTGTATTATTCCATGGGCTCGTGGGTTAATGCGCTCCCGAGATCCTAAGGAAGTATTGCATCAAGCACAACAATTAGTGGACGCAGGCTATCTTGAAATTGTACTAACAGGCATTCATACAGGTGGCTATGGACAAGACTTAAAAGATTATAACTTAGCGCAGTTACTACGTGATGTAGAAGCAAATGTGAAAGGCTTAAAACGCTTACGTATTTCTTCAATTGAGGCAAGTCAATTAACAGACGAAGTCATTGAAGTTTTACGTGAATCAAATATTGTTGTTAATCACTTACACATTCCAATCCAATCAGGCTCAGACACAGTTTTAAAACGCATGCGTCGTAAATATACAATGGAATTCTTTGGTGAGCGCTTAACAAAATTACATGAGGCATTGCCAGACTTAGCTGTTACATCTGACGTCATTGTAGGTTTCCCAGGTGAGACGGAAGAAGAATTTATGGAAACGTATAACTTTATTCGGGATCATAAATTTTCTGAGCTGCATGTATTTCCATTCTCTCCTCGTACAGGAACACCAGCTGCACGTATGGAGGATCAAATTGATGAGGAAATTAAAAACGAACGTGTTCACCGCTTAATTGCATTAAATGACCAGTTGGCGAAGGAATATGCCTCTCGCTTTGAAGATCAAGTTTTGGAGGTTATTCCAGAAGAGTTTGTTCATGATGGTAGTGAGGAAGAAGGACTATTAACAGGTTATACAGATAATTACTTAAAAGTAGTCTTTGAAGGCTCTGAGAGTCTAATTGGACAGCTTGTGAAGGTGAAAATTACACAAGCAGGATACCCTCATTCTAAAGGACAATTTGTGCGTGTGTTAGAAGCAGTTAAATAAATAAAAGGATTGCCTTTTTTTGATAGGGCAATCCTTTTTGTTTTGTAAAGGGGAAAAAGCACAGAGCGAGAATTACAGTAAGTTGATCGAAAAAGTATGAAGCAGAGCGAAAATCGGAACAAGCTGATCAAAAAAGGTATAAAGCAGAGCGAGAATTACAGTAAGCTGATCGAAAAGCGAATGAAGCAGAGCGAAAATGAGAGCAAACTGATCAAAAAAGGAATGAAGCAGAGCGGAAATGAGAGCAGGCTGATCAAAAAAGGAATAAAGCAGAGCGAACATCGGAACAGGCTGATCAAAAATGGAATAAAGCAGAGCCAATTGATCAAAAGAAGCAGAGTTAAAGTAAGAATCTCTATTTAGAATGAATGTAAGCAAGTCTAACCATTGATTAAATAAAAGAAATTAGACGTTATCGTTAAAAAATGATATGATTCCAAGAGGTACGTACAACTTGGAATGCGAAGGAGAGTTTTAAAATGGGACAAAATTTTGCACGTATGATTGATCATACTTTATTAAAGGCTGAGGCTACGCAAGAACAAATTGAAAAACTTTGTGCTGAGGCAAAACAATTTAGCTTTGCTTCAGTATGTGTAAATCCGACATGGGTTAAGTACAGCAGTGAATTATTACAAGGATCTGACGTTTTAGTATGTACAGTTATTGGTTTCCCGCTGGGCGCTAGTACATCAGCGGTCAAAGCATTTGAGGTAAAAGATGCAATTGCGAATGGTGCAAAAGAAGTGGATATGGTCATTAATATCGGTGCGTTAAAGGATAAAAAATATGATGTAGTACAAGCTGATATTGCAGCAGTGGTGGAAGCGGCAAAGGGTAGTGCACTTGTGAAGGTTATTATTGAAGCATGCTTACTAACAGAGGAAGAGAAAGTGAAGGCATGTGAATTATCAGTAGCAGCAGGTGCAGATTATGTGAAAACGTCAACAGGTTTTTCTACTGGTGGCGCAACAGCAGAGGATATTGCTTTAATGCGTAAAACAGTAGGTCCAGAGCTAGGTGTAAAAGCTTCTGGTGGTGTACGAAGCTTAGAGGATATGAAAAAGATGATTGAGGCAGGGGCTACTCGTATTGGAGCAAGCTCGGGTGTAGCAATTATGAATGGCTTAATTTCAGATTCTAATTATTAATAGTAATGAAAATCCTTATATAGTCAGGGATACGGGGCTGTTCTTTATGAACTAGCCCTGCTTGCATTTATTTTGCCCTTCCAATAGGGTTGAGAATTTTTTTTCCTTATTCTATAATAGAAGTACTATTTCATTAAAGGGTGAACTTTTTGTTAATTGTAGAATTCTAATCTGAATCAACGTAATAGCTTAATTTTGTCGAATAAATCGCCCGTTTTGGGTGTTATTTGTTGTGCAAAAAAAGCAAGATTAGAATTAGTTAGCTTTGTATAAACATTTAACGCGACTAATTTTAGTCGCGTTTTTCTATTCGTTGATTTAGACAATTTTAATCTTTTTTTCTTATTAAAATTGAGAGGACGAATCTACAATGCAAAAACAATTACAACAAATTACAGCTGACATGCAGCTTGAAGAACACTATCACACATTAGAGAAAGCTTTGCTTGCTTTATATTTCCATAATAATTGTACAACTAAATCTTTAGCTTATATGACAGACTTACCGATACCTATCGTTTCAGCAATGAAAAATGAATTTGCTAAAAAGGGCTGGGGGAAACACAGCTTAACGAAAAAGGGCCAGCTAGCTATTTCGCAATATTTTCAACTTTCAGGTGCCGATACGGATCTCTACCTTCAATTAACGACAGATGATGCATTTCGAATAGAATGGATTACACAAAATACAAGTGAATTAAGCTATATTTATGATGCTAGACCTACAGCTGATGTGGCAATTGATCAAGCCAAATGTACAGTTGAGACAGCATTAAAACGGGCATTGCTTGCATTAGATTATTCGATGCTATTCAATAAGCGTATTTTGTGTTTAGGTGATGACGATTTCATCAGTATTGCTCTAGCGTTTTTACTTAAGAAAATTGCTCCACATTCTACAACTAAAATTGTTGTGTTAGATATTGATAGGCGGGTTTTGAGCATAATTAGCAAAATAGCTAAAGATTATGAGCTTCCGATTAGAACAGGTTATTATAATGTTCAGGAGCCCTTGCCAAATCGATATGCCCATCAGTTTGATTGTGTATACACAGATACACCATATACTTTAATTGGCGCCCAGCTTTTTTTATCACGTGCAATTAATGCTCTAAAACCAGAAGCAATGCGGCATGTGTTTTTTTCCTACGCGAAACGTAGTTACCGGAAGCAGTGGCAATTGCAGCAAGGCTTACATGCCATGGGCTTTGTGATTAACAGTATTCAATATGATATTAATACCTATGAAGGTGCGCAGATATTAGGGGCTACAAGTCAATTATTTGTATTACAAACAACAGAGCAAATGACTCCCAATATCCCTAATCACCGTAAATTTACAAGACCAATTTATACAGGAGACATTGAGCCGAAATCTGTTGTTTATCAGTGTATGCATTGTCAACATGCACTTACAGTTGGTACTGGCAATCAATATGTTACAATTAATCAGCTTCAATCCAGTGGTTGTCCGAGTTGCAAAAATAAAAAGTTTTCACAAATTAAGAGAACAGTAAAGAAAACACAAACCCAACATGCATTAGGCCATCATATTTTATTAGAATTGCATGAGTGTGACGGTGCATTACTGAATGACATTCAACAAATTAAAAAGATTATGTGTCAAGCCGCCCTAATAGCAAAAGCAACGATTGTGACTGAACATTTCCATCATTTTTCACCTTATGGGGTTAGTGGTGTAGTTATTATTCAAGAATCACATTTAACGATTCATACTTGGCCAGAATACGGATATGCGGCAATAGATGTTTTTACTTGTAGCAGTAAATTATCTCTACAAGAGGCTGTTCAATATATTACTGAGCAATTTAATGCTGGAAATGTCACGCAGTACTACCAGTATCGGGGCAAATAGATGGGCTGTCCTAGAAGTCATCCTTAAAATGAAACAGGGGGCGTTTCTGACAGCTCCTTAAATAGCTGCATTGTTAAAAAGTGTTAACATTTGTTAAGGGAATAAATAATATTAATTAAGCCTAATGAAAAAAATTTTTATAGCAAGGATTACAGGGCTGTTCGTTATGAACTAGCCCTTTCTTTTTTAAATAATCATTCCATTTATTTGGCATAGGGGTTCAAGAAAACTACTTGCATTTATCTTTGACTATAGTTAGAATATTAAATAGTTAGATAATCTAATTAAAAGGTGATGAAATGACAAAATCTAAAAAAATGTTTACGCATGAAGATGATTTGCCAGTATTAGGTTTAGATCCATATATTGAGCTGATTCAAGCATCTTCTTCAAGTAATTTAGATCAAGAACAATCAAAATTAGGATTAATGTTGTTATGGTTAAGTGACTACGTTTTAGATGCAATGGATATTGATCTGGCTCCTTTTGGAATTACGGAAAGTAAATTAGATCTACTATTATTGTTGACACTGCATGATGTGAGAAGAGCGACTCCATCTGGAATAGCTGAACGTTTGGGGATTACGAGGGCATCAGCAACTTCAATGATTGATTGGTTAGAAAAGAGAAATCTTGTTATACGCAATCATAGCAAAGAAGATCGCAGAAAAATTTATGTGAGTTTAACAGATGAAGGACGTGCTTTCGTGGCTAACATTTTGCCAACTTATTGGGCTTCGTGTGCTTCTAGTATGGTCGATTTGGAGCCCGAAGAACGAAAGGTATTTGAAAAGTTGGTGAATAAACTATTAAAATCTATGCAGAGAAAACTAAAGGTGGAACGTTAAACTGTAGCTAGGTTGATACAGTTTAATTTTTAAACATATAATTAGATTATCTAACTATAAGCTATTCAAATTAAAAAGGGGATTTATTTTATGAATAAAGCAATTATAGAAAACCAAGCAAATTATTCTCTGATGACCTTTATTTTATCTTGGACAGGGATGGTAGTTATGTCCAGTTTGTATTTGACAATACCGCTTCTCAGTCTATTCAGTGAATATTTTCATATTTCGTTGTCTAAGGCAGGCCTCAGTTCAAGTGTTTTTTCACTTGGATTTGCTATAGGATGCTTTTTCTATGGAGCAATATCAGAAAAATATGGACGAAAAAATGTAATTGTTACGGGTCTTTTTTCATTAAGCTGTATAACGTTGCTATTAGGCTTGACTAATGATTATTCTGTCATTTTATTACTAAGAGGATTACAGGGACTTGCAGCGGCTACATTTTCACCAGTGGCACTTGCTTATACGCTTGAAGTATTTCCAAACGATAAAAAAGTGGGAGCAGTAGGTTTTATAAGCACAGGTTTTCTCTTAGCCGGTATTGTGGGTCAGGTATTTAGTGGGTATGTGAGTGAACATACTTCTTGGCATGTCACTTTTTATGTTCTGTCATTAGTTTATCTTGCTACTGCCTTGCTAGTGTTTTGGTTATTACCAAAAGGTGGAGCTGTTAATAAAGCAAAGAATATATGGGAGCCAATGAAAAGGATAGGTATTATTTTTACCAATGGAAATTTGATATTTAGTTATTTGATTGCTTTCGTTCTATTATTGTCCTTTGTAAGTATGTATATTATTTTGGGGGAGTACCTTACAAGTAAATCTTTTGGAATGAGTAGTCAAAAGTTGATTTATATTCGATCTATTGGTGTATTTGGAATGATCCTGTCCCCTATTGCGGGGAAATTATCAAAGCGTTTGAATGTCCTGTCAGTACTAAAAGGAGCATTGACTCTTTCTATTATCTCCTTATTAATGATGGTCTTTATCTCTAACATCGTTGGTTTATCCTTAATTAGTATTCTATTTGTTAGTGGAATTGCACTTGCGGTACCTTCATTAGTGTCTCTTGTGGGTCAATTAGGTTGGAACATGGGAGGGATTGCAGTATCTATGTATACTGTCATTTTATTTGCTGGAACAAGTATTGCGCCTATGATATCTGTTTATTTTATGAAAACTGGTAGCTTTACATTTGCATTTATCCTTCTTGCTACAACACTTTGCATTGGATTAATTTCTGCTATGATGATTAGAATCGAAAGAAAATAGCATGTACGTTAGCTCCACTTTGGCTACATGGATTAATAAGTCCGTTTGTCCAATGAGGAGTTTTCTTGCCCATTTGCATTGAACGACTAATTTCCCTTCGACTTTTATTCAGAATAAAAATTTTTTCTACCTCATATACTCCACTGATGTAATTGAATACAGAAGGGAGGAAGCAATGTTTACGCAATATAAGTATTGGAAGCCTTATATTAGCCCATTTGATCCATGTCCGCCTATTAGAGTGAAAAGCTTTGCCACACCCCCACAATTGTATATGGGATTTCAACCACCTGGATTACCTCAATTTCAATCGCCAAGAGAAGCTCTTATGGCTGGAACATTATGGCCGCAATTATTCAGTCCCTATCCAAATCCTGAAAAAGGAGGGGTAAAAAATGAATAAAGAGATGCCGCCCGAATTTTATACATTACTTGAAGAAATTCAAGCCATTGATTTTGTCATTGTGGAGTTAAATCTTTATTTAGATACCCATCCTCATGATTATGATGCCATTCAGCAATTTAATGAAAAAACTGAAATCAGTATGAAGCTAAAAAGAGATTTTGAAAAGAAGTTTGGTCCCCTTATGAATTTTGGAAGAAGCTATTCTAATTATCCGTTTAATTGGATTGATACACCGTGGCCATGGCAAGTCTAACATGAGTGATTAGGAGGAATTTATTTTTGTGGTATTATGAAAAGAAACTCCAATATCCTGTCAGAGTGAGTACATGTAACCCCATGCTGGCAAAATTTTTAATTGAGCAGTATGGAGGTGCAGATGGTGAATTAGCAGCTGCCCTTCGTTATATGAACCAGCGCTACACAATTCCAGATAAAGTGGTAGGGTTATTAACGGATATAGCGACAGAGGAATTTTCACATTTAGAAATGATTGCCACGATGATTTACAAGCTAACAAAAGATGCGACACCAGAGATGCTAAAGGAAGCTGGACTAGGCGACCATTATGTGAATCATGACAAAGCCCTATTTTATCAGAATGCCGCTGGGGCACCGTTTACGGCAACCTATATCCAGGCGAAAGGCGACCCAATTGCTGACCTTTATGAGGATATTGCGGCTGAAGAAAAAGCTCGTGCCACATACCAGTGGATTATTGATTTATCGGATGACACGGATTTAAATGATAGTCTGAAATTTTTACGGGAACGGGAAATTGTTCATTCTCAACGCTTTAGAGAAGCTGTAGAAATTCTTAAGGACGATAAGGATCGAAAAAAAGTCTTTTAATAAATACTTAGTGGCTGTTTCAAAAGATAGGTTTCTTTTGTCACAGCCTATTGCTCATTATTCTATATTTGAAAATAAAGTTAGATCCTTTCGATGACCAATCATTACTAGGATGTCTTTATCTTCAATTATTTGCTCAGGTGAGGGTGAAAAGGTTATATTGCCATCTCGAACAATGGCGATGACACTGACATTATATTTGGCACGGATATCTAAATCTCGAAGATTTTGCCCTGCCATTTTCGATGGAATCATCATTTCCTCAATACTGTACTCTTTTGATAGCTCAATATAATTCAGCATATTTGGGGAGAGGAGTTGATTGGCTACTCGTTCACCCATATCTCTCTCAGGATAAATAATCCAATCTGCCCCAACCTTATCTAATACTTGACCGTGTCTTTTACCAAGTGCTTTTGCTATTATCTTTTTTATTCCAAGCTCCTTTAATAAAGAGACGGTTAGAATGCTTGACTGCATATCAATACCTATTGCGACAATCACACAATCAAAATTTGTGATTCCTATTGAGGTAAGCGCCTTTACTTCGGTTGTATCCGCAATGACAGCATGTGTTACATAGGACTCTGCATCTTCAACTCGTTCCTCGTTAATATCGATCCCTAAGACTTCGTGTCCAGCTTCGTTTAATCGGCGGGCTACGCTTACCCCAAATCTGCCTAGACCAATAACAGCATATTGTTTGATAGTCATTTTACGCGATGCTCCTTTATTATTGCTATCCAATCATAATATTTCCCTTAGGATGGTGGTAAGATTCCTGTTGGCGACGTCTAGTAATGGCAAAAGCAATCGTTAATGGACCTAATCTACCTGCAAACATTGTCAATATGATCAGTATACGCCCTCCAACGGATAGCTCAGGCGTAAGTCCCATGGAAAGTCCAGTTGTGCCAAATGCAGAAGTAGCCTCAAAAAAATACATCATAAATGGATGCCGATGTTCGATGATGCTCAAAATAATAGTCACAGACACAACAATAAGCATGCCACACATGGTGACCGTTAAAGCTTTTAGAATTGTTTCATGCACCATTCTGCGCCTGAATAACACAACATCTGTTTTCCCTTTTAATTGAGACCACATCGTAGCCGTTAAAACCGCGAACGTTGTGATTTTGATTCCTCCAGCAGTGGAACCAGAGCCTCCTCCAATAAACATGAGCCAAATCATTAAAAAGAGCGTTGAGTGCGTTAAATCACCGATAGGGAGAGTATTTGAGCCAGCAGTTCTGGGCGTCACAGCCTGATAGATTGAACCTAGAATTTTCCCCCAATCTGACAATGGTCCAAGGGTTTTACTATTTCCGTATTCAAATAAAAAAATAAGAATTGTTGAACCTATTGTTAAAATAAATGTTGTTGATATTACAATTTTTGAATGAACAGAAAGGCGTTTGGTATTTCGGTATTCAAACAGTTCGTTCAGCACTATAAACCCTAAACCTCCAATTGTAATAAGAGCACATATTGTTAATACAACAAAAGGGTCATCTACATAGCCTGTTAAGCTCCGAAAGTCTCCCATGATATCAAAGCCAGCGTTATTGAAATTTGATATGGCATGAAAAAAACCAAAGTAAACAGCTTTACCTAGTGGCATATCAAATGAAAAGCGAATGGATAAAATAATACCACCTATTATTTCAATACATGCTGTAAATAGCAGAATTCTCCTCACGAATTTTACTAGCCCAGCCATTGTTAGATTATTAAAAGCCTCTTTTAATAAAAGTCTTTCTTTTAAAGATATTTTTTTTCCTACTAGCAAAAATAATAAAGTGGCAAAGGTCATAAAGCCCAGTCCGCCAATTTGAATTAGAAATAAAATAACTAATTGACCGAACAGTGAAAAGGTGTCACCGGTATCTACAACTATCAATCCTGTTACACAGGTAGCGGATGTGGCTGTAAATAAAGCGTCAATTAGCCCCAATCCTATGCCATCTTTCGTTGCTATGGGTAGCGTCAACAAAAAAGATCCAAACAAAATAATAATGGCAAAGCCAATCACGAGAATTTTTGGAGGATTTAATTTATTTTTAAGGAATTTCATTTCATAATGTTCTCCTCAACTGTATGGTATTTATCTATTTATAATGTTGTCCAAAAATAACTGTAAAATTCTTAAGGGAATTGAACCAAAAATTCGCCTAAATTATTCGTACACTTTCTATTGACCATTATTAGACAATACGGTATAATTCTTTAGTACACAACTGTTGGTTATTTGCCTATTTGTGTATTGACGTGTGTTCGGAGGGAGGGAAAGAGAGATGTCAAAAACTGTCGTTCGCAAAAACGAATCGCTTGAAGATGCTCTTCGCCGCTTCAAACGTACTGTATCAAAAAGTGGTACAATTCAAGAAGTTAGAAAGCGCGAGTTCTACGAAAAACCTAGCGTAAAACGTAAAAAGAAATCAGAAGCTGCACGTAAACGTAAGTGGTAATTTAATTTCCCATTAAAAATCCCTACGTTCATAACACGCAATTGTATGATTCACTGAGCAGACAAAAATATACCTGAAGTTAATCTTTTTTGATTAATTTCAGGTATTTTACATTGTGCTCAAATTTGCGTACATATAAAAGGCCGAATGTAATCTTTCAGATTTATTCGGCTTTTTACACATATAATGATGATGAAATACTAAAGATTATGCCATACAAAGGATTTATTCGCTGTATATTAAAAACATGTGAAACTTTTTACAAGGTCAGTCGTATATACAAGAGAGAAGCATGTAAGAAGGGAGGGAAAAAGATGCGAAGATGGAGAATCCTCAGCTATCTTATGGTTATTTGGATGACTTTTTTGTTAGCGTTTCCACTAACATCTGCTTTTGCAAGTAGTAAGGTCTATCACATACCGATTCATAATGAAGTAGAACGAGGACTTCACGCATTTTTAGAACGAGCTTTTAAAGAGGCGGAGGAAAACCATGCTGAGGCAATTATTTTAGACATTCATACGCCAGGTGGTTTCGTGAATGCAGCAGGGGATATCGCTATGTTAATGGATGCGACGCCTATAAAAAAAATTGCGTTTATTAACAAAGATGCCCATTCAGCAGGTGCCTTTTTAGCCTTACATGCAGATGAAATCTACATGGTCCCAAATGGAACAATCGGTGCGGCTGCGGTGATTGACTCAGCAGGAAAGGCCGCGGATTTAAAGGCTCATAGTGCATGGGTTGCTCAAATGGAAGCAGCTGCAGAGGCGAAAAATCGAGACCCATTATATGCGCGAGCAATGGCAGATGTATCTGAGGATTTATCAGAATTTCGAGCAGGGAAGGGAAATTTATTAACGTTATCAGCTTCAGAAGCAGAAAAAGTTAAGTATTCAGAAGGAACGGCTTCGAATTTCCAGGAGCTACTAGAAAAAACAAAGTTAAAGGGTAGTGAAATCGTATCGATCGAACCTACTTTTTCTGAAAAGCTTGCTCGATTTATAACAAATCCAATTATTGTACCAATTTTATTGTCAATTGCTAGCTTAGGACTTGTGATGGAGCTATATTCGCCAGGTTTCGGCGTTCCGGGTATAATGGGATTGTCAGCACTTGGATTATTTTTCTTTGGGCATATGGTGGCAGGCTTAGCTGGTTATGAATCTTTACTGTTATTCGTTTTAGGCTTAGCGCTTGTCATTGCAGAGTTTTTTGTCCCCGGTGGTATTGTTGGTATTTTAGGTGGCGTGCTAATATTACTAAGTCTCATACTGGCAGGTGCAAGCATAATGCAAATGATTATAGCGATTTTCATTGCGCTTGTTGTTGCTATAATAGGAATGGTGATCCTGATGAAATTTTTCGGTAAAAAATTGCATGTCTTAAACAAATTAGTGTTAATGGATGCGACGACGACGGAAGAGGGCTATGTGTCTAATATTAACCGCACGGAGTTGCTTGGAAAAGTAGGAAAAACGATTACCCCCCTACGTCCTGCAGGTACGATACTATTTGGAAATGAGCGCATTGATGTGGTATCAGAAGGTGGCTATGTTGATGCTGGGAAACATGTAGAAATTATTAAAGTAGAGGGCTCACGTATTGTTGTGAGACCATCAGAAAAAGAGATGGAGGAATAATAAATGGGATTTGATTTAGCCTTAATAGGTCCAATTGTCGGGCTAGTCTTATTATTTATTGTGGTTGCGGTATTCTTTACCTTTGTACCAGTAGCACTGTGGATTTCTGCACTTGCGGCAGGTGTCCGTGTTAGTATTTTCACTTTAATCGGAATGCGTTTACGTCGAGTAATTCCATCACGAATTGTGAATCCTTTAATTAAGGCGCATAAAGCAGGTTTACCTGTAACAATTAATCAACTTGAGAGTCACTACTTAGCAGGTGGTAATGTTGACAGAGTTGTCAATGCGTTAATCGCAGCCCATCGTGCAAATATCGAGTTAACATTTGAACGCTGTGCAGCTATTGATTTAGCAGGACGTGACGTTTTAGAAGCTGTGCAAATGTCTGTAAACCCTAAAGTAATTGAAACACCATTTATCGCAGGTGTTGCGATGAACGGGATTGAAGTAAAAGCGAAGGCACGTATTACTGTACGTGCAAACATCGAACGTTTAGTAGGTGGTGCTGGTGAAGAAACAGTTATTGCCCGTGTAGGTGAGGGGATCGTTTCAACAATCGGTAGTGCTTCTAGTCATACAACAGTTCTGGAAAATCCAGATATGATTTCTCAAACAGTTCTTTCTAAGGGCTTAGATTCTGGTACAGCATTTGAAATCTTATCGATTGATATTGCGGATGTTGATATCGGTAAAAATATCGGTGCAGAATTACAAATTGAACAAGCTCAGGCAGATAAAAATATTGCTCAAGCGAAGGCTGAGGAACGTCGTGCTATGGCGGTCGCAAATGAGCAGGAAATGATTGCCCGTGTTCAAGAGATGAAAGCCAAAGTAGTAGAAGCAGAGGCTGAGGTACCACAAGCGATGGCAGAGGCACTTCGTTCAGGAAATCTTGGTATAATGGATTACATGAACTATCGTAATATTCAAGCAGATACAGCTATGCGAGACTCAATTTCTAAAGTGAGCTCAGATAAACCAGAAACAAATGAACCTAACGTCTAAAAAAACGGAAAGGAGCGGTACTAATATATGGAACAATTAATTATATTTGCGATAATTGCCATAGTCAGCTCTATTTTCGGTAAATCAAAAACAAAAAAAGAACACAAGCAAATGCCACCTTTTAATAAGGATTCCCATGTTGATCCAACCACTTTGGCAAAAGCTGAAGAGGTTCCTTCCCAACGACCTGTTGTTAAACCACAAAACTTTGAGGATTTTGCACGCGAGTTTTTAGGCGAGTGGAAGAACAATGAGCCTAAGGCAGAACGGACGAAGAACATTGTCGAAGAAAAAGGCAAGGAGGAAGTGCCTAGCTACGTGGCACCACCAATCGTGCCAAGTGAGTCAGTGAGTCGTTCCTCAAATCGACAAAGTAATGGTCGCTTAGAAGCTGGGAAAAATAATAAAGCAGGGGCTCACTCGCAATCTGCTTTTCAATTACCGAATTCAAAAAATTCTTTGATGCAAGCGGTTGTCATGGCAGAGGTTTTAGGTCCTCCCAAAGCAAAAAGAAAATAACTAGCATGTCCTCCTTTTTCGAAGCATATATTGCCGAAGAAGGAGGCATTTTTTTATGAAAAAATTATTTCAGTTGACGCCGCTGCTTGAATTATCCCAATATGAAACATTAAAAATTATTGGCCCATATCGTTTTCTTCATGCAGACGCTTCATCATGCTCCTTTATTTATGCTGACTTTCATATAATGGTGCGAGGAAAATCATTGGACATTCATGCTCTTAAGGAAGAAATGCTTCATCTTTCTGTAGAGGATTTACAAGAACTTCATGTGAAAATGACAAAGGATATGGGTGTGAGGGATAATGTGGAATAACCGACCAATTATCATACGTATAAAGCGCCATGAAAATGTTCATCCTTTTATTCAAGCATTGCACGTACAGCATGTGCCATTAAAGCGTGTTGTTTTTCGCGAGCAAGAGGTTACCTTTGAAACGACGATGCATTATTTGCCAAAGATTCGTCGTGTACGTAGGCATTTCCGACTGAAGATGGCTGTCTATTATGCGGATGAGCTTCAAGTTTTTCGGGCACAGCTTTGGACCTTACTTGGTTTGGCAATGATGATTGCCATTCCATTGCTATGTGCACAAGTTATTTGGCGTGTTGACATTGAAGCAGCGTCACCAGAATTAGAGCAACGTATTGGCAACACCTTTCAAGAAACCTTTCAATTAGAAACGCCTATGTCAAAAAAAATTTTACCATCTGATGCTGTTATTCGTCAGAAGCTACTAGAAACGCATCGAGATCTATCATGGGTGCACATTGAAAAGCATGGAGGACGTGTTATTTTACGACCTCAGGAATCACCTAAACAAACAAAAATAACGAATGAAAAGCTTGCCTCACATTTAGTTGCAACGAAAAGTGGTGTTATTACACATTTTAATATTCAAAATGGTGAACGGAAAATTTCAGTGAATGATACTGCCTACGAAGGTGACGTTCTTGTAAGTGGTGTAATTGAAAGTGGTACTGATCAAGTGTTTGTGGGTGCAAAAGGTGAAGTCTATGCTGATTATTGGCTGGAGTGTTCTTTTAAAATTCCAACAAAAATAACATTAGAAACACTGCAACAGAAGCAATGGCGTGTATTAGTGAAGGGCATCCATCAAGAAAAAATTGACTATGTGCAAAAGAAGGATTTACCGAACTGGCTTGATCCATATGTTTCAATTGTGGAAGAGCAGAATACTAAAAAAATGCAGGTGGAGCTTGATAAATCCAAAGTTGATTCATTACTTTTACCATTATTACATGAAAAGGTTATCCGTTCATTACCTGCGAAAACGGTCATTAAAAAAGAAAACCTTTTACAGGTAAAGTGGGGGAATGGTACAGTTGAAGGGAAAGTTCTATTTTTAGTCAATGAAAACATTGCAAATCCAATACAAGGCCAACAAGGAGAATGATTATGTCAGAACATTTAACTGTTTTACAAGTGGATAATCCTAATGAAGCGGTAATGCTACTTGGAATTTCCGATGCCAATATGAAATTAATCGAAGAAGCCCTTCAAGTTCATATTATTACACGTGGAGAGCAAATTCAGCTAGCTGGTGAAGAGGATGCTAAGGAACAAGCGACATTTCTTTTACATGCACTTTTAAAAGTCATCCGCAAGGGAATTAATATTGATCAACGTGATGTTGCAACAGCTATTGAAATGACACAAAAAGGAACAATCGAATATTTTGCAGAACTTTATGATGAAGAAATAGCACGTACAACAAAGGGAAAACCGATTCGCGCAAAAACAATTGGTCAACGAGAATACATACAAGCAATCCGTCATAAAGACGTTGTTTTCGGTATTGGTCCTGCCGGTACTGGGAAAACGTATTTAGCGGTAGTCATGGCAACACAAGCACTAAAAAATGGACACGTAAAACGTATTATTTTAACACGTCCTGCAGTAGAAGCAGGAGAGTCCTTAGGCTTTCTTCCAGGAGATTTGAAGGAAAAGGTGGATCCATATTTACGACCACTCTATGACGCTTTAAATGATATCTATGGAGCAGAGCAAACACAGCGTCTAATTGAACGAGGCACAATCGAAATTGCACCATTAGCATATATGCGTGGACGAACATTAGATGATGCCTTTGTCATTTTAGACGAAGCTCAAAATACGACACACCCGCAAATGAAAATGTTTCTAACGCGTTTGGGCTTTGGCTCGAAAATGGTCATTACTGGCGATAAAACGCAAATTGACCTACCTAAAAATACAGAATCTGGATTGATTGTAGCAGAACGTACATTAAAATATGTTAAACCAATTCATTTCCAAATACTAGAGCAAGGTGATGTAGTACGTCATCCAGTCGTTGCAAAAATCATCCAAGCTTACGAAGATCAGCAGCTTTAGAATGGTCTCTTTTTAAGCGACCATTCTAAAGAAGCACCGAAAGTGAAGAGAAACGTAACGGCAGGCAAATGAAACGACAGATGATGCCCCAAATTCTACGTGTGTCATGTAGTATTAGAAATGCTCATGCTTAAAAAAATAGACACGAATTTATGGTTTTAGCGCGAATTTGGTTGTAAAATGGGAAATAATGTGACAGCTATACTAAATTGTATAGCTGTTTTTTGCTTTCTTATACATTTTTCGAGAAAAATGTTTTTTGAATTGGTATGATAGTAAGTAGATAGAGGAGGTGCCGAATGGAGAAACAACTTCGAAAACTTACTGAACTAATTGGTTTTCGCTATTTTTTAATTGTCGTTCTCATCTTAACAGGGTCCCTGCAATTTGCCTTTATGTATGGCAATGTTAAAGGTGTTACATATGATTTCAAGCCACTACAATTAGCGCCTGAAACAGTACGATCAACAAAAACGATTGAAGACACTTATAAAACACAGCAAGAACGAGAGAAAGCAGCCAATGCAGTTGCGCCAGTCTATCAATTTTCAGAGGATGTCGCAAAGCAACGTGCTGCCATTGTTACATCTTTATTTGACTATGTACTTGAAGTGAAGAAAGATGTTGAGAAAAGCAAAGAACCGGTTCCGAATGTGGACCAAGTGGCACAGCTTCGCAAAAAATTTGAATCCATTGATTCAGATCAAATGCCTATCATCTTTACGGATTCACAGCTAGAAGGGTTGCTCATACAAAGTGAGGCAGATTTAACAAGAACAAGTACTCAACTTTCTAAGCTAGTCCAAGAATATTTACAGAAATCCATTCGTGCAGAAAATGTATACGCAGCACAAAATGATTTTGAAACGAAAATTCGTGGACAGCGAGGCTATCCAGATAGAATTTACAATACTGTCGTTTTAATTGGGCGTACAAGTATTATCGAAAATGAAACAATTAATGAGGAACAAACGAAAATTCGTAAGGAGCAGGCAAAAGAATCGATTGAGCCAACTCGAATTCTTCAAGGCCAAATTATTGTACAGGAAGGTCAAATCATAGATAACGAGGCGTTTCGTCAATTAGAGCTTTTAGGTATGGTGAGTAATAAGGCATCCCTAAAGCCGATTGCGGGTCTTATGATTTTAATCTTCCTGCAAATGATGTTTATGTTTATTCTGTTTGAACGCTGGGAGGCAGACGAGCATAAAAAAAGGAATGCTTTATTGGTAACAGGTATTGTGTATACCCTCTCTGTCGTGTTGATGAAATTTATTAGCCTAGTCTCAGGAGGCTTTGACGTTACTGTTGCATTTCTATTTCCAACAGCCTTGGCGACAATGCTGGTCAGATTATTAGCGAATGAGCGTGCCGCAGTTTTGATTACAGTCATGACGGCTGCATCAGCAGGAGTGATTTTTCAAGAAGGGTATTCATCTGTTATGCAGATGGAAATTACACTATATATTATTTTTGGAGGCTTTGCGAGCATCTTCTTTATGCGTAGTGTGGAAAAACGTTCGCATATTTTACATGCTGTAGGTGTCATTGGTTTAGTCAATATAGCATTTATTGCTTTCTATTTACTGATGACACAATCATCCTATGGTTTGTCTGAGTTGCTATTTTATTTTATCGCAGCCATGTTATCAGCCTTACTTTCAGGAGCTCTGACAATGGGTCTTTTACCATTCTTTGAATCAGCATTTGGTCTATTATCATCGTTGCGTTTAATTGAGCTTTCTAATCCTAACCATCCGTTGTTGAAAAAGTTATTAATGGAAGCACCAGGAACATATCATCATAGTGTAATGGTTGCAAATTTAGCAGAAGCAGCATGTGAGGAAATTGGGGCAGACGGTTTATTAGCACGAGTTGGGTGTTATTATCATGATATTGGGAAAACAAAGCGTCCAGCATTTTTTATTGAAAATCAGATGTCAGGGAATAATCCACATGATTCGTTGCCACCAGAGACGAGTGCAGAAATTATTATTGCACATACCACTGATGGTGCTGAAATGTTAAAACGCTATAAAATGCCTCAGGAAATCATTGATATTGCCTTGCAGCACCACGGAACAAGTTTGTTAAAATTCTTCTTATACAAAGCAAAGGAAGAAGGAAAAGATTTTGATGAAGCAAAGTTCCGCTATCCTGGTCCAAAACCTCAAACAAAGGAAGCTGCTGTGATTAGTGTAGCGGATAGTGTTGAAGCGGCAGTGCGCTCAATGAAGGAACCTAATGCAGAAAAAATTCATAAGCTTGTACGAGCTATTATTGATGACCGCGTACAGGATCATCAGTTTGATGAATGCGATATTTCAATAAAAGAGTTAAAATGTATAGAGCGAGTACTTTGTGAAACGCTGAATGGGATTTTCCACTCGCGTATTGAATATCCAAAGGCAGATAAGTAGGAGGATCTATGATTTTAACAATTGATTTTACAGATGAAACAAATGAAGTGGCAAAAGAGCATATGGAGCTTGTTGAGCAGCTGTTACAGCAGGCTGCAAAGATAGAAAATATTGAGCCCGAAACAGAGGTGTCGGTGACCTTTGTTACAAATGAAGCGATTCAAGAAATAAATCGAGAATACCGTGATAAGGATCAACCAACAGATGTAATTTCATTTGCTCTAGAGGAAATGGGCGAAGGTGAAATAGAAATTACCTTTGAAGGAATGCCTCGTATTTTGGGAGATATCATTATTTCAACGGATCGTACAAAAGAACAAGCACAGGAATATGGTCATTCATTTGAAAGGGAATTAGGATTTTTAGCGGTCCATGGATTTTTACATTTATTAGGATACGATCACATGGTGCCTGAAGATGAAAAGATTATGTTTGGTAAGCAGGACGAGATTTTACAATCTTTTGGCTTAGGACGGGATTAAATGAATGTTCGCAAATATGTACGCTCTTTTAGCTATGCGTTTACGGGGATAAAGACGGCTTGTGTAGAGCAAAACTTTAAGTCACATTTGCTTAGTGCAGGTGCTGTATTGATTGCTGGCTATTTTACGGGGCTATCACAAATGGAATGGTATATTGTACTTTTGCTAATAGCACTTATGTTTGCGCTTGAAATGGTGAACACTGCAATTGAACGTGTTGTGGATTTGGCATCACCGAATATTCATCCACTAGCAAAGCAAGCGAAAGATCTTGCGGCGGGCGCAGTACTTGTATTTGCGATATTCAGTGCTATAATCGGATTACTCATCTTTATGCCGAAATGGTTTTAGCTTTACTCATTTTTTCGACCATACAGGATTAGCAAGCTGAAGTATTATGATTTATTTAGCAAAAGGAGAACTTTGATGACAATTGATATGCATGCATTACTAGAAGAATCAAAAAAGGCACGCGAAAAGGCATATGTCCCTTATTCAAAATTTAAAGTAGGTGCAGCCCTTTTAACAAAAAACGGCGAGGTTATCCATGGTTGTAATATTGAAAATGCTGGCTATAGTATGACTAATTGTGCTGAACGAACAGCATTTTTCAAGGCCGTGTCAGAAGGAATTTATGACTTTCAGGCAATTGCTATTGTTGCTGATACAGACGGTCCATGTGCGCCGTGTGGAGCTTGTCGTCAAGTAATGATAGAGTTTTGCGAGCCTTCTATGCCTGTCTATTTAACAAACTTAAAAGGTGATGTAACAGTAACGTCAGTTGGCGAATTACTACCATTTGCATTTACAACGGAGGATTTAGAGAATGCTGGAAACTAATACTGGCTATAAGTCAGGCTTTATCTCCATTATCGGTCGACCAAATGTTGGGAAATCAACATTCTTAAACCGTGTTATTGGTCAAAAAATTGCGATTATGAGTGATAAGCCACAAACAACACGAAATAAAGTACAAGGTGTACTAACAACTAATGATAGCCAAATGATTTTTATTGATACACCGGGAATCCACAAACCAAAGCATAAACTTGGTGATTTCATGCTTAAAGTTTCTAAAAATACATTGCGAGAAGTAGATGTTATTATGTTCATGGTCAATGCAGAGCAGAAACTAGGTAAAGGTGATGAATTCATCCTTGAAATGTTAGCAGGGAATCCAACACCTGTCTTTTTAGTCATCAATAAAATTGATCAAGTCCATCCTGATGAATTAATAGGAATCATTGAGAGCTACAAAGAACGCTATAACTTTGCAGAGATTGTACCAATTTCAGCATTACAAGGAAATAATGTGGAAAATCTGCTGGCAACATTAACAAAATATTTACCAGAAGGTCCACAGTACTATCCGGCAGACCAAGTAACAGACCATCCTGAACGATTTATTATTTCAGAGTTAATTCGTGAAAAAGTATTACATTTAACACGCGAAGAAGTGCCTCATTCTATTGCAGTCGTTATTGATAAAATTCGCCGAGATGAGGAAAATGAAGATAAAATTCATGTTGCAGCTACGATTATCGTGGAAAGAGATTCTCAAAAAGGCATTGTGATCGGTAAACGAGGGGCACTATTAAAAGAAGTAGGCATACGTGCACGAAAAGATATTGAGATGCTTCTTGGTTCGAAAGTGTATTTAGAGCTTTGGGTAAAGGTACAAAAGGATTGGCGAAACAAATCCACGCATTTACGTGATTTTGGTTTCCGTGATGATGAATATTAAAGGTTATGCTTGTTAGCGAAATAACAATATAACCCATTGATCGTTTGAATGGAGCTGTCCAAAAAAGTTTTTGGAGAGCTCTATTTTCATGGGAAATTTGTTGAAAGGAGGAAGGCTGGTGCTACATAAATGGGAAGGGATTGTTTTAAAGGTACGTGCTTACGGAGAATCCAATAAAATTGTAACTTTACTAACAAGAGAAGCAGGTAAGGTGGCAACAATGGCAAGAGGTGCCAAAAAGCCTTCGAGTAGACTGGCATCTGTGACACAGCCGTTTACATACGGTATGTTTATGGTTCAGCATCATACAGGTATGGGAACATTGCAACAAGGTGAGCATCTCAATTCAATGCGACATATACGTGAAGATATCATGGCAACAGCCTATGCAAGTTATATCATGGAGCTTGTTGAGCGAGTAGTGGAAGAAGGAAAGGCTGAACCATATGCATTTGATGTCCTTTTACAAGCATTGCAAGCAATTGAGGAAGGCTATGATCCTGAAGCTATTACATTGTTCGTTGAATGGAAAATGTTACCGTATACAGGTGTACAGCCTATCTTACATGCTTGCTCTATTTGTGGGGCAGTAGATGGAGAATTTGCTTTTTCCTTTGCACAGGGGGGCTTTTTATGTCATCGATGTTATCAGCATGATCCTTACATTATCCGTCTAACACCAACACAATTGAAGCTCATTCGTATGTTCTACACTGTACCTATTGATCAGATTGGGAAGCTAGACTTAAAAAAGGAAACAAAATATTTTATCAAAAAAATTATTACAACCATTTATGAGGAACAAACAGGTATTCGCTTTAAGACTAAAAAATTTATCGAGCAGCTTGAAAGAACGCCAGAATTGCAATTGAGAACTAATGTGGATGCAGAAAAAATGCCAGAAGACCCATAATTGGATCTTGTGGCATTTTTATATATTAAATTTCTTCTTCATCATGATTGAACTCATAATAGGTTGCCCATTTATCAGCAATCTTCGTGAATTCTATATAGAGGTAGACTGTTTCACCGTTTTTACCTGTAATATGTAAAATAGCGGTGCCTTCAGCTAATGGTGTAACTTTTACTTGATTATCCTCTACGGTCGCTTTTACTGCTGCAGACTCTAAATCTAACTTTTCTAAAGCAACATTTTTTGGCTCAAACGATAGTTGTTCGCTTGAAAAAACTAATTCATCTGCCATTTGATATAAATCGATACTTCGTACAAAATCATACGTAGTAACTTCAGCTGCCATCACTTGTTGTTGAGTGCCGTTGGAAAATGTTAATAAATATTGCCCATTTTTAAAGATGGAAAGGGAGGCCGATTGGTTGTTTGTTTTGAATTCATAGGCTGCTGGTGATAAAGCTTGTCCATCTGTAGTTTGAATACTAACTTCAGTAGGGATAAAATTCAAATCGCTTTCCATTAAGTTAAGTGGTAAGCTCTCTACATAATCTTCTTCCTCTACTTCTTGTAAAGTTGTTTGTAGTTTTCCATTTACATTGTTCACGTGCACAATGTAAAAAATATCTATAAATTCCTCTGTTTTTTCATTAAAGCCTGTTATGACTAATTTTCCTGTTCCCTCTTTTAACGGTTTTATAGTGATGGATTCCGTCATGTCCTCTTCTTCATCCCATGTAAAAATATCCTCTGCAGGCTCAATACCGCCGTAAGAAGCAAAGATATAGTCCTGACTGTATTGACTAGCAAAAACAGTTGCGTTCCCTTGTACATGTTCTGCACGAACTACAAACGATGCTAATTGGGAGCGTTTCACATGGCTTTGTGGACTAAAGGTAGTAGGCGTTGTACCTTTTGTGATGCTATTGGCAAAAAGCGTTTTGATAAACGGTTCATATTCACTGCCTGCCTTTACATCGGAAAATGGAATGTCGATGTCATCAGTGATGGGTAGATTGAAGCCCTTTACAATCATTTTTGACATTTGCCCGCGTGTAATATTATGAGTTGGGTGAAAATAACCATTCGAGCCACTAATGATGCCTGCATTAGCTAAAGCTGCAATGGCACCATAATTCTCATCACCAGGTTTGATATCCTTAAAATGAGGATTTTTTACATGGACGGTGTCTAGCATTAGCATACCAGCTAAAATTTTTGCAGCTTGAGTACGTGTGATTGGGTTGGCAGGTTTGAAAGTGCCGTCTGGGTAACCTGAAATAATGCCACGCTGTGCTAAATTGATGATGGCTTGGCCTTCTTCTGTTGAAGCATTGATGTCAGGGAAAATAGTCGCAGCATTTACTGAGGGTGTAATGACAATGGCACTTGTGGCTAATGCTGAGGCCATTGCAATTTGATAGAAACGATGGGTCTTCAAGTGATTTCCTCCAAAATAGTGAAAATAAAATTTTTATAGTATTATCTTATTTTTTGAAAATCCTTCC
>Ga0213828_1001031_pt1 | contig 24250 bp, 20 predicted proteins | sample MC6MC0897MG_FD_180664 | JGI IMG/M metagenome (GOLD analysis project Ga0213828, IMG submission 180664) | Enriched soil aggregate microbial communities from Iowa State University, Ames, United States - MC6-MC0897-MG | ecosystem: Environmental > Terrestrial > Soil > Unclassified | place: USA: Iowa... | reverse complement strand
ACGTGCCGGACATCGGCTCGTCGGGCAAGGCCAAGATCATCGAAGTGCTGGTCAAGGTCGGCGACACCGTCGAAGCCGACCAGTCGCTGATTACCCTGGAGTCCGACAAGGCCTCCATGGAAATCCCTTCGCCCGCCGCTGGCGTGGTCAAGGAAGTGATCGCCAAGCTGGACGACGAAGTCGGCACCGGTGACCTGATCATCAAACTGGAAGTCGCGGGCGCCGCCCCGGCTGCTGCGCCAGCGCCTGCCGCTGCTGCACCGGCCAAGGCTGAGGCGGCTCCGGCCGCCGCACCGGCTGCCGCTGCCCCCGCTGCTGCCCCTGCACCGGTCGCTACCGCACCGGCTGCCGGCAACAACGCCAAGGTTCATGCAGGCCCCGCTGTTCGCCAGCTGGCCCGTGAGTTCGGTGTCGAGCTGGGCGCGGTTGCCGCGACCGGCCCGCACGGCCGTATCCTGAAAGAAGACGTGCAGGTTTACGTCAAGGCGATGATGCAGAAGGCCAAAGAAGCACCGGCAGCTGCCGGCGCGACTGGCGGCGCTGGCATCCCGCCGATCCCTGCCGTGGACTTCAGCAAGTTCGGCGAAGTGGAAGAAGTGGCCCTGACCCGCCTGATGCAGGTCGGTGCCGCCAACCTGCACCGCAGCTGGCTGAACGTGCCGCACGTCACCCAGTTCGACTCTGCCGACATCACCGAGCTGGAAGCCTTCCGCGTTGCGCAGAAGGCCGTGGCCGAGAAGGCTGGCGTCAAGCTGACCGTGCTGCCACTGCTGCTCAAGGCCTGCGCCTTCCTGCTCAAGGAACTGCCGGACTTCAACAGCTCGCTGGCACCAAGCGGCAAGGCCATCATCCGCAAGAAGTACGTGAACATCGGCTTTGCCGTGGACACCCCGGACGGCCTGCTGGTCCCTGTGATCAAGAACGTCGACCAGAAAAACCTGCTGCAACTGGCTGCCGAAGCCGCTGCACTGGCCGAGAAGGCGCGCACCAAAAAGCTGTCGGCCGACGACATGCAAGGCGCCTGCTTCACCATCTCCAGCCTCGGCCACATTGGCGGCACCGGCTTCACGCCGATCGTCAATGCGCCAGAGGTGGCGATCCTCGGTGTGTCCAAGGCAACCATGCAGCCGGTGTGGGATGGCAAAGCCTTCCAGCCGAAGCTGATGCTGCCGCTGTCGCTGTCCTACGATCACCGTGTGATCAACGGCGCTGCCGCCGCGCGCTTCACCAAGCGCCTGGGCGACGTGCTGGCGGATATCCGCACCCTGCTGCTGTAAGGCGGCAAGCTGCCCCTCGCAAGAGGGGCAGTACCCTTTTCGAGCTGCCACGCTCGTACCTCAACCCCGTCATTTGGCGGGGCTTTTTTTTGTCCGCCGATAGGATTGTGGCGCCTGTGAGATCGAGCGCCGCGCGGGCGGCGCTCGATCTCCCAGACGCCAAAATTCTCAAGGCCAACTAACATTTCCGGCCAAACAGCCGATAACCCGTACACAGCATCACGCATGGCCGCTTGCCAGCCCTCGGGACATGATGCAACCTTGCCAGATACGCCGCCGCCCAGGCCGTGTCACCCTCTTCAAGCGAGTCTTCGATGAAAAGCCAACCCGATGCCGCCAGCCGTGTGGCGGCCGAGGTCGTCACGCAGCTACCCGTGCCCTCGCGGCTCGGCATGCTGCGTTTCGAAAGGCTCAACGAAGCCACCTGGGCAATGCTCTACCTCGACCCTGCCTGCGAGCGCCAGTTCGGCCTGCAGGCCGGCGAACTCTGTGCCCTCGTCGATGCGCCCTATGCCAGCCTGATGGAGCCCGAGGCCCGCTACAGGTTGCACGATGAAATCCAGTCGCAACTGGCCCGGCGCGGCTATTACCGGGTGCGCTACACCTTGCATGGCCCTGGTGCATCGCTGCGCCTGGTGGAAGCCGGCGAGGCCTACAGGCAGCACAATCGCCAACTGCTGCGCGGCTACCTGAGCGTGCTCGACGACCCGCCCGACGACGCCAACGACGCAGACCCCAGCGAGCTGGAGTCACGCAACACCCGCCTGCAGCTGGCCCTGCAACTCAACCAGCGCGCCCAGCAAGAACAGCTTGAACACCTGGAGCGGGTGCGTGGCCAGCAAGACCTCATCCTGCGCCTGGCCCGCCAGCGCTACAGTGCCGGGAACTCGCTGCTCGAAGCTGCCGAGCTGATCACCCAGAGCGCCTGCGAAATCTACAAGGTCGACAGCGCCAGCATCTGGCACCTGGAAGACCAGCGCCTGGAGCCGATCAGCGCCTGGTATCGCCACGAGCAGCAACACCGCCTGCCCGAAGCCATCGATGCCAGCCGCTTTCCCGATTACCTCGACGCCCTGCACGCCAGCCGCGCCATCGACGCCCACAACGCTAGCCACGACCCGCGCACCCGCGCCCTGACGCAAAGCCTGCGCCCCGACAACAAAGCCATGCTCGATGCCAGCGTGCGCGTCGATGGCCAGGTCATCGGCGTGTTGTGCCTGGAGCAGAGCGGCCAGCCGCGGGCCTGGCAGTCTGACGAAATCGCCTTTGCCGGTGAGCTGGCCGACCAGTTCGCCCAGGTCATCACCAACCACAACCGGCGCACGGCAGCCAGTGCCCTGCACCTGTTCCAGCGCGCCGTAGAGCAAAGCGCCAGCGCCTTTTTGCTGGTCAACCGCGATGGCGTGGTGGAGTACGTCAACCCAAGCTTCACCGCGATCACCCAATACAGCACCGACGAAGTCCAGGGCCGCCAACTGGCCGAACTGCCCGCCCTGGAAAACCTCAGCGAGCTGCTGTTCGATTCGCCGTCGAGCCTGGCCATGGGCAACAGTTGGCAGGGCGAATTCAAGAGCCGGCGTAAGAACCTCGAGCCCTACTGGGGCCAGCTGTCGATTTCCAAGGTGTATGGCGACAACCGCGAGCTGACCCACTACATCGGCATCTACGAAGATGTCACCCAGACCAAGCTGGCCCAGCAACGCATCGAACGCCTGGCCTACACCGACAACCTGACCAACCTGGGCAACCGCCCGGCCTTCATCCGCAGCCTCGACGAGCGCTTTGCCCGCAACGACGAGCATTCCATGTGCCTGCTGCTGGTGGATATCGACAACTTCAAGCGCATCAACGACAGCCTCGGCCACCAGACCGGCGACAAGCTGCTGGTCAGCCTCGCCCGCCGGTTGCGCAACAGCCTCAGCGCCGGCGGCATCCTGGCGCGCTTTGCCAGCAACGAGTTTGCCGTGCTGCTCGACGACACCCACCTGGAAGATGGCCAGGGCGTCGCCCAGCAATTGCTGCGCACCCTCGACAAACCGATGTTCGTCGACAACCAGCTGATCAACGTCACCGCCTCGGTGGGCCTGGCCTGCGCGCCATTGCATGGCATCGACCCGGCGAGCCTGATGAAAAACGCAGGCCTGGCCCTGCACAAGGCCAAAGCCAACGGCAAGCACCAGGTGCAGGTGTTTACCGAAGTGCTCAATGCCGAGGCCAGTTACAAGCTGTTCGTCGAGAACAACCTGCGCCGCGCCCTGACCCAGAACGAGCTGGAGGTGTTCTACCAGCCCAAGCTGTGCCTGCGCAGCGGCCGCCTGCTGGGGCTGGAGGCACTGCTGCGCTGGAACCACCCCGAGCGCGGCATGATCCGCCCGGACCAGTTCATCAGCGTGGCCGAGGAAACCGGCCTGATCATCCCCATCGGCAAGTGGGTGGTGCGCCAGGCGTGCCGCATGAGCCAACAGCTGCGCGAGGCCGGCATGGGCAACCTGCACGTGGCCATCAACCTGTCGCCCAAGCAGTTTTCCGACCCTGACCTGGTGGCGTCGATCAGCTCGATCATCAAGGAGGAGGCCCTGCCCCCGCACCTGCTGGAGCTGGAGCTGACCGAAGGCCTGCTGCTGGAAGCGACCGAAGACACCCACCGCCAGCTCGACGAGCTCAAGGCCCTGGGCCTGACTTTGGCCATGGACGACTTCGGCACGGGCTATTCGTCGTTGAGCTACCTGAAGAAGTTTCCGATCGACATCATCAAGATCGACCGCAGCTTCATCAACGAAATCCCCGACAACCAGGACGACATGGAGATCACCTCGGCGGTGGTGGCCATGGCCCATAACCTCAAGCTCAAGGTGGTGGCCGAGGGCATTGAGACCCCGGCGCAATTGGCGTTTCTGCGCCGGCACCGCTGCGATGTGGGCCAGGGCTATCTGTTCGATCGGCCGATTCCGGGGCGTGAGCTGGCCGAGAAACTCAAGCGCTATCCGCGCGGCCCGGTGGCCTGACAGCAGCGCCAACCTCGTGCACTATAGAGTCCATTCGGGCCCTTTCCCGGCCCACACTTATCTATCTGACAAACAGATATCTGAAAAAAAAAGAGGAACGGCCATGGTCCTGCGTTCGGAAATCCTGGTGAACAAAAACGTCATGCCAACTGCGGAGCAGGCGCTGCCTGGCCGCGAAACCCCAATGTCCCTGCCCGAGTTCCACTATGTGTTCGAGGGCACGCCCCTGCTCGGCCCGTTCTTCGAAGGTGACATCGACTTCGCCATCTTCGGCCTGGGCTGCTTCTGGGGCGCCGAGCGCCGCTTCTGGCAGCGTGAAGGCGTGGTCAGCACCGTGGTCGGCTATGCCGGCGGCTTCACCCCCAACCCCACCTACGAAGAGGTCTGCTCGGGCCTGACCGGCCACACCGAAGTGGTGCTGGTGGTGTTCGACAAGAACAAGCTCAGCTACCGCGAGTTGCTGGCGATGTTCTGGGAACTGCACAACCCGACACAGGGCATGCGTCAGGGCAACGATGTCGGCACCCAGTACCGCTCGGCCATCTACTGCACCTCGCCGCAGCAGCTCGACGAAGCCAAGGCCAGCCGCAACGCCTTCCAGGCCGAGCTGAACAAGGCCGGTTTCGGCGAGATCACCACCGAGATCGACCAAGCGCCAACCGTGTACTTCGCCGAGGCCTACCACCAGCAGTACCTGGCCAAGAACCCGGGCGGCTACTGCGGTATCGGCGGTACCGGCGTGTGCCTGCCGCCCAGCCTGCAAGGCAACTGAACCATGGCCACGATGACGCTGTTCCACTCGCCGCTGTCGCCCTTCGTGCGCAAGGTCATGGTGGTGCTGCACGAGACCGGCCAGCTTGACCGCGTCACCCTGCAACCGGTGAACATCAGCCCGGTGAGCGGCGACGTGCAACTCAACCAGGGCAACCCGATCGGCAAGATCCCGGCCCTGCGCCTGGACGACGGCACGGTGCTGCACGACAGCCGGGTGATCTGCGAGTACCTGGACCTGCAGCATGTGGGCATGCCGTTGCTGCCGCGTGAAGGCTCGGCGCGCTGGCGGCGCATCACGCTGGTGTCGCAGGCCGATGCGATCATGGATGCGGCGGTGTCGTCGCGCTATGAGAGCTTCCTACGGCCTGAAGGCAAGCGCTGGGACGGCTGGCTTGAAGCGCAGGGCGAGAAGATCCGCCGCAGCCTGGCCAACCTGGAGCAGGAGCACCTCGCGGAGCTGATCTCGGGCTTTGATCTGGCGGCAATCGGTGTGGCGTGCGCACTGGGATACCTGGATTTGCGCCAGCCTGATTTTGGCTGGCGTGAGCGCCAGCCTGGGTTGGCGGCGTGGTATGCCGAGGTGGCCAAGCGGCCTTCGATGGTCGCCACAGCACCGACAGCCTGACAGCGCCATTCGCGGGGCAAGCCCGCTCCCCCAGGTCCTTCACAGACCTTGAATACTGTGGGGGTCCTGTGGGAGCGGGCTTGCCCCGCGAATGGGCTGCAAAGCAGCCCCAAGCCTTACTTGGGTATCACAGGAAACAACTGCCCGATCCTGCGGGCCAACCAGCGCCCGATTTCTCTATCCTCCCTCATGCCGCCCTCCCCACCCGTGCCCAGTCCAGCCGCCGGGTCAGCACCATGAACACGCCCAGCAAGCCAAAGCACAGTAGCGAGCCCATCAGCAGCGCATAGTCCTCGGCGCTGAGTAGCCCATAAAGCATCGCGTACAGCGCTGCCAACCCTGCTGCAAACCCCACCCCACGCCCGAGGCTGTGCAACACGTGGCTCAGGTAGAAGCCAATCAGCAACACACAGGCCGAAGCCGACAGCCCATACGCCGGGCCGAAGCCAATGTGCTCGGACAACGACAGCAACAGCAGGTAGAAGAACGCCAGCGCCACTCCCACCAGGATGTACTGCACCGGGTGCACGCTGAGGTTTTTCAACACCTCGAACAGGAAGAAGCCGGCAAAGGTCAGCGCGATGAACAACAGCGCATATTTGATCGCCCGCTCGCTCTTCAGGTACTGGTCCACTGGGTCGACGAAGCTCACGCCGAAGGTCCGCTCGCTGAAGTCCGTGCACTCCCCCACGCTGGCGCACTGGCGCAGGGCGTCTTCGAGGTTGGTGGCGAAGAACGACGTCTGCCAATGGGCACTGAAGCCCTGGGCATCGATGTCGCGACGGCTGGGCAGGTAGCTGCCGATGAAGCTTGGGTGCGGCCAGTTGGCGCGCAGGTCGACACTGCTGGTGCGGCCCACCGGCAATACCTGCAGCTGGCCAGTGCCCTGCAACGCCAGGTCGAAGCCATAGCTGAACTCGCGCGCCTGCAGGCCATCCAGCCCTGGCAGACTGGCATGCACGCCCGCGCGCATCCAGCTGAGCCCGGTGCCGGCTTCGAACGGCAATTTGCGCTCGTCGAAGGTCAGCTCCAGGCCGTTCTCGATGCCGCGGATGTCGCTGATGCCCACCACCAGGAAGGGTTTGTCGAACTGGTAGTCGTCAAAGTCCTTGTCGATGCCCCACCGCTCGGGCAGTTTGAAGCGGCCACTGATACGGCCCTTGGCGTGAAACAGCCGCGCCTGGTAGATACCGCGTGCGCGCAGCTCGGTCTCGACACCCAGGTCAGCGTCGAAGGTTTCCGGGAGGAAGTACAGGTGGCCGGCGACGGTGCTGGTCTCCTGGGTACGCTCGCCGTCCTTGTCGATCCAGCGCCGTTGGTACTTGCGATAGGGCACCACCAGCAGCGGGCCGCTGAGCTGCTGGTCGAAACTGGCGCTCTGGGCGATGTCCCGCACCACACTGTCACGCAGGCTCTGGCGCTCGTCGATAAGGCCGTTGATCAGCAGCAGGGGGATCAGCAACAGCAACATCAGCAGGGCAATCATGCCGAGCTTGAAACTCAAGGTCTTGTTCATGGGGCCTCCTATGGCAGTGGGCGCAGTGTCTGCGCCTTGCATGGAGGCTTTGGGGAGACTCTATGGAGATTGCGTGTTTTTGCGCGTAGCCCCAGCAACCTCAGCTGATACGCCGCATCGGCAGCCACAACCGCACCCGCACCCCGCCATCAACGTTATCCACCGCCAACGTGCCGCCATGCAACTGCATCACCTCAGCCACAAAATTCAGCCCCAGCCCGGTACTCTTGCGCCCGCTGCCCGGCCGTGGCAGTGAGTAGAACCGCTCGCTGACCCGCCCGATGGCATACGCCGGGATAGCCTGCCCCTGGTTGAACAGGCTCAATGCCACGCGCCCGCCCTCGCGCTCCAGCTCGAACAACAGCGCCCCGCCCGCCGGGGTAAAGTCCAGCGCGTTATCGAGCAGGTTGGCCAGCGCCTGGCGCATCAGAAACGGATCGCACAACAACCGCAGCCCCACCGGCACCCGCTGTCGCACCTGCAAGCCAGCCCCTTCGATACGTGCCGCATGGGCCAGCAGCAGTTCGTCGACCAGCGATGCCAGCGCCACCTGCTGTTCGTCTTCCAGCGCCTGCATCTGCTCGACCCGCGCCAGGTTGAGCAGGCGCTCGATCATCTGTTGCAAGCGCTCGCTCTCCCGTTCGATGTTGCCCACAAAGCGCGCCCGCTGTTCGGCCGGCATCTCGCCCTGCAGCAACTCGGAAGCACCGCGAATGGCCGCCAGCGGGCTTTTCAGTTCGTGGGTCAGGGTATGCACGTAGCGCTCGACGTACGCTTTGCCTTCCAGTTGCGTACGCATGCGCTCCACCGCATTGGCCAGGTGCGCCAGCTCACCGCCCTTGTAGTGCGGCAGCGCCGCGCGTTCGCCTTCGCTGACGGCCTGGGCGTAGCGGGCCAGCCTGCGCAGCGAGCGCGCCAGCCACCACGACAGCGCGGCACCGATCAACAGGCCCAGGCCGATCAAGCCCAGGCCCAACGTCAGCAAGCGCTGCTCGGAGCGGTCGATGTAGGGTTGCAGCGAGCTGTTGGGCTTGGCCACGGTCACCACGCCGATGATCCTGCCGTCATCGATGATCGGCGCGGCCACGTGCATCACCGAGGTGCTTTCGTCATCAGCGACGCTGCGCGTGGAGCGGGCACCGTATTCGCCGCGCAGGGTGAGGTAGACATCGTTCCACTTCGAATAGTCCTTGCCCAGGCCTTCACCGCTGGAGTCGAGCAGGACGATGCCTTTGGCGTCGGTCACGTAGATGCGGTGGCTGACCTGGTTCTTCGCCAACCCCCAGATCTGCGCGCCCGGGCTACGCGAGCCGTAGGCCTTGAGCACTTCGGGCAGGCGGCTCTGGCCGAGGGTGCCGGCCTTGACGTCATCGTGCAGGATCTCCGCCAGCAGGTTGGCGGTGTCTACCAGGGTTTCCTCGGACGACTGGCGCACCACCGGGCGGATCTGCTCGCGCACTGTGTTGAGCAGAAAGTAGCCCGCCAGCCCGACGAACAGGAAGTACACCAGGAAGATCCGGATGCCCAGGCGCATCAGGCGTGATCCGGGCTGTAGCTGTAGCCCAGGCCGCGGTGGGTCTGGATCGGCTCTGCCGCGCTGGCCACCAGGCGCAACTTGGCGCGCAGGCTCTTGATATGGCTGTCGATGGTGCGCTCGTAGCCCACGTCGGAGGCCACCCCCAGGGCATCGAGCAATTGCTCGCGGCTGAATACCCGCTGGGGCTGCTCCAGCAGGCATTGCAGCAGTCGGAACTCATGGCGGGTCAGGGCCAGCGGCTGGTTGCGGTAGCTGATCTGCATGCGCAGGGTGTCGAGCTGGAACAGCGTTGCCGCAGCAGCAGGCTCAGCCCTTGGCGCCATGCGCTTGAGGATCGCCCGCACGCGCGCGGCCACCTCGCGCGGGCTGAAGGGTTTGACCACATAATCGTCGGCACCGATCTCCAGGCCTACGACTCGGTCGATTTCACCGTCGCGGGCGCTGAGGAACATCACCGGCACTTCGCTGAAGCGGCGTAGCTGGCGGCAGGTTTCGAAGCCACTGATATCGGGCAGGCCGATGTCGAGGATGATCAGGTCGGCCGGGCGCTGGCGTTGCTTATCGAGGGCCGCGCTGCCCAGGGTCACCCATTCGGTGCTGTGGCCATCGGCCTGCAGGGCGTAGACCAGCGTGTCGGCGATGGCGGCTTCGTCTTCGACGATGAGGATATGGGGCATGGTGCGCGGCCTGTGCAAATGTCGATGGCGACGCACTATTGTGTAGGAGCGGCCTTGCGTCGCGATAGGGCTGCGTAGCGGCCCCAGGTTTTCTGTAGTGGCATAAATCGCCGGGGCCGCTACGCAGCCCTACCGCGACGCAAGGCCGCTCCTACAATTGGCCAGTCAGGTTCCAGGTCAGCAGTCCGGTTTGCCAGCGGTAAACTTCTTGGCCGGGTTGACCGCCGCCTTGAACTCACGCAACGCCTTTGACCCGATCAACAGCGGGTAGTTGAAGCTGCTGCGGTCTACCAGGTTCACCTCAACGGTGCGCTTCTCATCACCCAGGCACAACTCCAGGTCCACCACCGGGCGCTTGGAGATTTCCGGCGCATCGCCTTCTTCCTCTTCGTCGGCACGGCCCTTGATCTTGCTGATGCGCGAGACCTTGTGCTCGTAGACCTTGCCGTCGGACTCCTTGGTCGCCAGACGGAAGCGCACCCACTCATCGCCATCGCGGGTGAACAGCTCGATGTCCTTGGCCGACAGCGATGCAGTGAAGGCGCCAGTGTCCATCTTGGCCTTCAGCGTTTCGCCGATTTCCGGCAGGGCAATGTTTTCGTAACGGCCATAAATCGTCGGCTCAGCGGCCATGACCGGCAAGGCAAACAGCGACAACAGGGCAAGCAGTGATTTCACGGGTTACGCTTCCTTGATTGCAGACAGTGCTTAGACTGCACACGTTGAATAGGTTCGTCGTTACAGGGTAATCAACACAATGTGAAACATTTGTCCCCGCCGACGGGCACTGGAAATTTGGCGTGGGGCGCATCGCTGCTTATCATTGCCGACCGCGTTTATCTCACAACAAGAGTTTCTTTATGCGTCGCCTGCTGACCGGCATTCTCACAACCCTTCTGTTGCTGCTCAACACCGTGGTGTTGATCTGCCCGCTGCTGGTGTTTGCCCTGCTCAAGCTGGTGCTGCCGGGCCGTGGCCGCGACTACGCATCCGCTGCAGTGATGTGGGTGGCCGAAACCTGGTCGGAGATCGACAAAGCGATCTTTGCCCTGTGCATCCCCACCCAGTGGGACATCCGCGGCGTCGAGCGCCTGCGCAAGGACACCTCGTACCTGGCCGTGAGTAACCACCAGAGCTGGGTCGACATCCCCGCGCTGATCGAAAGCCTCAACCGCCGCACGCCGTTCTTCAAGTTCTTCCTCAAGAAGGAGCTGATCTGGGTACCGCTGCTGGGCCTGGCCTGGTGGGGGCTGGATTACCCATTCATGAAGCGCTACAGCAAGGCGTTTCTGGACAAGCACCCCGAGCTCAAGGGCAAGGACCTGGAAATCACCAAAGCCGCCTGCGAGCTGTTCAAGCGCCAGCCGGTGACCGTGGTCAACTACCTCGAAGGCACACGCTTCACCGAGGCCAAGCGCCAAGAGCAGCAATCGCCTTACCGTCACCTGCTAAAGCCCAAGGCCGGGGGCGTGGCTTTTGTGCTGGCGGCGCTGGGCGAGCAGCTGGACGCGCTGCTGGACGTGACCATCGTTTACCCCGGCAACAAGGCGCCCGGCTTCTGGGACTTGCTCAATGGCAGCATTAGCCGGGTGATTATCGACATCCAAGTGCGTGAGCTGGACCCGGCATTGTGGGATGGGGATTATGAAAATGACCCGGCCTTCCGGCAGACCGTGCAGGCATGGGTGAACCAGCTGTGGCTGGAGAAGGATCAGCGGATCGAGCAGTTGCGTGGGGAATTGGCTAAGTAGTAAGCCTGGGCCGGCCTCTTCGCGGGGCAAGCCCGCTCCCACGGATAGTGGTGGGCCTGTGGGAGCGGGCTTGCCCCGCGAAGACGCCCCCCCCAGATAAACTCGATTAAAAGCCTGACTAATAATCAGCATAAGGATTACTTCTTTGTCATCATCCCCATAAGTGGATAAAAATCGATCAAAGCACAATTACAAAAAATGCCTGGATCGATCAATGGCCAACCAACCTAGCTCCGCCCCCGCCCAGCTCCGCCGTGTCCTCGGCCTGCCCGCCCTGGTGTTTTTCGGCCTTGTCTACATGGTCCCGCTGACCATCTTCACCACCTACGGCATCGTCACCGAGCTCACCGGTGGCCGCACCGCTGGCGCCTACCTGGTCACGTTGCTGGCCATGTCGTTCACCGCCACGTCCTACAGCTTCATGGTCAAGCGTTTCCCGGTCGCGGGTTCGGCGTACTCCTACAGCAACATGGCGTTTGGCCCAAACGTGGGCTTTCTCGCCGGCTGGTCGCTGCTTCTCGATTACCTGTTCATCCCGATGATCAACTACCTGCTCATCGGCCTGTTCCTCAACATCGCCTTCCCCGCCATCCCAGCCTGGTCCCTCATCCTTGCCTCGATCGCACTGGTGACCGTACTCAACGTGATCGGTATCCACTCGGTGGCCAAGGCCAGCAACCTCATCGTCGGCGCGCAGATCGTGTTCATCGGGGTGTTCGTGGCGCTGTCTTGCCAGACCCTGGCCGGCCAGCCGGTGGACTTGCTGTCACCGCTGATGGGTGACGGCACCCAGCCTGGTTTTGGCCCGCTGATGGCCGGTGCTGCAGTACTGTGCCTGTCGTTCCTCGGTTTCGATGCTGTCTCGACCCTGGCCGAAGAATGCCGCGACGCCCGCCGCGACGTGCCACGGGCAATCATCCTGACCACGCTGTGTGCCGGCGTGCTGTTCACCGTACTGGCCTACGTCAGCCAGCTGGTGTTCCCGGGCAGCACCTTCGTCAATGCCGATGCGGCGGCGAACGAGGTGATGCTCAAGGCGGGCGGGCAGTTCCTGGCCAACTTCTTCACGGCTGCGTTCGTTGCCGGCAGCCTGGGTTCGGCGCTGGCCTCGCAGGCGGCGGTGTCGCGCATCCTGTTCACCATGGGGCGTGACAAAGTGCTGCCACAGCGCACATTCGGGTATCTGTCGCCACGCTTCGGCACGCCAGTGTTCGCCATCCTGCTGGTGTCGGCGTTCTCGTTGCTGGCGCTGGTGATCGACCTGGCCACCCTCGCCTCGTTGATCAGCTTTGGCGCGCTGGTGGCGTTTTCGGCGGTGAACCTGGCAGTGGTGAAGACGCACCTGATGAACGACAGCGCGCAGCGCAACCTCAAAGGCTTGCTGTGCTATGGCGCGGTGCCGTTGGTGGGGTTGAGCTTGACCTTGTGGCTGTGGACCAGCTTGTCGGCGCTGACGTTGGTGATTGGGCTGTGCTGGTTTGCGTTGGGGCTGGCGTATCTGGCGGTGCTGACGGCTGGCTTCCGCCGCCCGGTGCGCTTGGTGGATTTTTCAGAAGCAGGGGAATCAGAAAGAATGACCTGGTAATTCTGCCAGTTGCTCGATCGCCGACACGACTGCAGGCTTTTAGCACCTCAGGAGTGCTAAAGGCCATGAGCATGAATACCTCATCGAATACCCGCGCCTACACCGTTTATGGATGGACGAACTGCGATCTCCCGGAGGTGCTGCTGGGCTTCAACGGCGAGTACCTCGACCCTCTTACTCACCATTACCCTTTGGGCAAGGGCCACCGTGCATTTTCTCCCAGGTTGATGCGGTTCTACTCACCGGACGTGCTTAGTCCCTTTGATAACGGTGGTCTGAATGCCTATGCCTACTGCGCAGGGGACCCAGCGAATCTTGTAGACCCTACAGGGCTGGCACCGACGACATACCGGTTTCCGGGCATACACTCCGTCACATCTCGAAAGCCTACTGCGCTAACCGCAAAGATCACGGCTGGCCAAAGACGACCCGCGCCAGGTTTGGCTGAAAGAAGGCCGCCTGATTACACCTGGGCTACAGCAAAAAAGCTTCAACAAGATGAGACAATCCCCCCCTACAGCAAAACCCCTAAGGAAAATCAGCGCACATTGAATCTCAACTTGGGACATCATGATACGACAACGCCACTGAGAGAAGCTGAGGCCAAAGAACTTCGACTAAAGCTTACACAGCAGGCGATGGTTGCTGATGAAGCACAGGCCGCCGGTCCGCGTGGTAATGATTACGCTGAATTCGGTGAAACGCTCGTAGCCGTTGAGGCTGTTATCAACTCCGTGGATTTGGGCCGAGTCGCAATAAACCATCGGCTGTACAATACGGCCTCACAGCTCCGGTCTATCAGACGCTAAAAGGGTAGGCTACATGAGGACCATTCAGCGCCTTCTGTTCACACCGACGGCTGGGCCAAGGGGGTAGGGTTAGTCCACAGGCTACCCAAATTCTGCAGCAACGACCCGGCAATCCCCTGCTGCCCCAGGTATTGCAGAATCAGCGGCGCAAACTGCCCGATCATGCCGGTGTCCATCCCAAGCGCCTTGAACGCACTGTCCAGGTCGCCGCGGTTCTCGACGTTGTTACCCAGCGCATTGCTCAGCGCCGAGTGGCTTTCGCTGTTCTTGCCCAGCATTTCACCCAGCCCACTCAACCCGCCCAGCGCATTGGCGCCCGACAGCAGGTCCAGCCCAGGCACCGCTTTGGTCAATTGGCCGTAATCGTCAGCGCTCAGGTTATTGCGCGCCAGCCCCAGCATCGCCCCTGCCCCGCCCACGGCCTGCTCCGGGGTGATGTTCAGTTCGCTGCCCAAAGTGTTGAGCAAATTGGCCTGCGCCTCGGGCGCCTGCACCTGGCCCTGCTGTTTCTGGTTCTGCATGGCCGACACGGCGTTGGCGGCGTCGCTGAGGTTGAAGGCGAACACCGGGCTTGCGGCCAGGGTCATCAGGGTTGCCAGGGTGAGAGCTTTCATCGGGAGGGACCTCGTAGGCCGGAATGGCCTGGGAAACGAGGCATTCGACTGAGAGATTGAAGGTTTGTTCCAGGCCGCAGATCGGGATCCTGTGGGAGCGGGCTTGCCCCGCGAAGGGCCGCACAGCGGCCCCCGCTAACAGACTGGCCCAGTCAGTGCCTTCTGTTCCGAGCAAGCTCGATGTCATCCATGATCGCCTTGGCAAACGCACTCAGGTAATCCGCAGCACCGAGCAGCTTATGGTCATCCTCCATATCCCCTTCGCGCACCAGGTGCTTGATGTACCCCAGCAGTACCGAAACCTGCTCATAGGCATGCTCGAACGGCACACCAGGCATCACCCGGAACAGATGGCTGGGCTGTTCACCAGCCTCGCAGAAGGTCTTGGCGCCAACCGTAACGTTTGCTTGTCTATCGTCGCTCATCGCACTACGCCCTCCTTCACATACGCGCCAGCGCGTGCTCGATCAACGCGTGGGCTGTATCGGCGGAATGGATTGCATTGGCCAGCATGTGCAGGCCCGGCTCACCGGTATGGATGCGGCGGTACTCGTCGACGGTTTCTGAGATACCCAGCAGCATCTCGCTGGCGACAGACAAGGCGTCGAGCGGGAGCAGGTCGGGGTGGATGGAGGAATAGAGGGTGTTGAACAGTTTGAGACGGGGTGGATCGGGGACGATTTTTTTCATGGCAGTTCCTTGTGCAATTGAACTGCTCCCATCCGTTTCCACACGTTAGGGTGGCAGTTGTACGCGGGGTGGAAAACCAGGTCACAAGGAAACCCCGGCAGGCCTTAAGGCCTCCCGCGTACAACCGCCATGAGGCGGCCTTGTGATTACCCGGGTTTCCACACCCGATCGCTGAACCTTACAGCGACCCGGTGAGCCTAGAGGGCGAGGGTTCCATGGGCAATCAGACGCGATTCGACAGACTGCGTAGGGTATTTCCTGCGGATTCGTAGAGTAAGCAGGAAATGGCCCATAGCCATGTAGGCAATTTCCGCATACCTATCATTTTTGCCAGTAGCCAGCCGCTCCACTCCTGACCAATATCCTGTTATAGGCCCATCAGCGGTGACTGATAACAGGAGCGCTTCATGAAAAACCAGGCGAACGCTACACAGTTTTTCTACCAGAACGGAAAGCTCATCACCGTGCAAACAAACCAGAACCGTCGGGCGATCTTTCAGGCTAAGGGGATACCCCTTGCAGAACTGTGTAGTGAACACGCCAGGCTGCTGGCCACCGAAGAGAAAGGCTCCATATTGCAGACAGACGCTAGGGAAGATGATTCTCTGGCCTACACAGCCTATGGCCACGCGTCAAACTTAAGCAGGCTGCAAACCTTGCTTGGTTTTAACGGCGAACCATTCGAGGCGGTGTCAGAAAACTATTTACTTGGCCCCGGCTACCATCGAAGCTTTAGCCCAAGGCTTATGCGTTTTCAGTCACCTGACGACCTCAGCCCATTCTACAAGGGGGGGCTTAATGCTTATACATATTGCGTTGGCGACCCGATTAATAATATAGACCCTTCTGGGAAATCCTTTGTGAAATGGTTAAAAAACACGTTTAGCCATAGAGCCGAAAGAAAAATATCACGCATAACGGCTTTCAACGAAAAAGTCAAAAATAGAAACGAAGCACTCAATGAGATCATTAACAATCCTTACTACCTCAAGAACAATGAACCCGTACCGGCCACTTCTCAGAACCTTACGCGCCTTGGCGAGATAAGCGCCAACATCAAAAGGATGGAGAGCACTTTAAAGTCTCCTACACCACTATCCACGAAGGATATCAATTACGCGCAAAAGCACAACATGACAATCAATACCTCAGACCCCAGATTGGAAGCTGAGTACTCAAACGCCCTAATCTTTATAGACAGTCTCAATCAAAATAATAGAATGTCTAATACATCAAAAGCCATTCGACAACCGCCTGAAAACCCTACGATAGGCGTCCCACCCGAGAGAAACAGGGACAGGTTTGGGTATAATCCTGACAATTGAGTTATTCAAACTTCCGCATAACATGCTAAAGGGATCGACGTCATGTTTAATTCCTTAAGTAACTCACTCTTCATGTACCGAGGCGGCAAGCTCGTTACCGTGAAGCAGGGCAAGCATCATCGCACCATCTTCCGCAGCGCGGAGATACCACTGGCCGAGCAGCAAACGGGTGGCACGCCGGGCATCGGGCTACTGGCAATCGATGACAAGGGTTCCGTTCTCAAAGTGCAAGCCGAAGCCGATGTGGAGAATCACTATTACTCAGCCTATGGCGATGCCTCTACACTGCCTTCAGCTCTTACACTCTTGGGATTTAACAGCGAGCACCTAGAGGCGAACCATCGCTGCCAAATGTTAGGCAATGGCTACCGAGCCTACAGCCCGCAGCTGATGCGCTTCCACTCGCCAGACAGTTGGGCGCCCTTCAATCAAGGTGGGATAAACGGCTACGCCTACTGCAGCGGGGACCCTGTTAACCGGTTCGATCCCAGCGGACACTTTTTTTTACATATCAGGCCCGCCCAGCATCCCATCCTGAAGCCTTCGAAACCCAATTTGCTTAAGCCGAGGCGACTCCCCATAGTGCGAAGCGTAAAAATTGATCACTACGAGTCGCTTACCAGGACGACCCTGAGGCCCGGGGGCAAAGGTGAAAATATGGTGACCACGGCTGAGACTTCGACTCGCAGAACACTCCGAACGACAGAAGTATTCGAGGTGCTTTCCGATCCACAGAGAAGCTCGGCAACCGTCCATGTGACCAGGACAAGCCTAGACAACTACCTCGCGATCAGTAATACCCTACAAAACGCACAAGCAGCTAATGCAATGAGTGCCCCACACAGCACTGTTAGCGCGGCATTCTTGAACAATCTCGAAAATAGCCGCATAGGGCTAACACTCGTTGGAGAAGCGTTATTCCGACGTGCCAATAACCCTCGTGACTTAACGGCCTACCCGCAAGGTCAGTTCAGGATCAGTGCAGGTGCCTCTGAAATCAGGCGCACGACCAGATAACACAGTGCCCCTCCTATAGAGGGGCACTGTTTCATTGCAGCTAGTTTCTGGGCCTGTTCCGTGGCCACGGTGTGCTGGTCAAGAAGGACTGAATTGCGCGTCAGGCCGCACTAAACGTCTTGTGCGGATCAATCACAAACTTCTTCGGCACACCCGCATCAAACTCGCCATACCCTTCCGGCGCCTGATCCAGGCTGATCACCTGCACGCCAACCACTTCAGCAATATTGATGCGATCCCACATGATCGCCTGCATCAGCTGGCGGTTGTACTTCATGGTGGGGGTCTGGCCGGTGTGGAAGCTGTGCGATTTCGCCCAGCCCAGGCCAAAGCGGATGCTCAGCGCGCCGATCTTGGCAGCGGCATCAACCGCGCCCGGGTCTTCGGTCACGTACAGCCCTGGGATACCGATGTTGCCGGCAACGCGGGTCACTTGCATCAGCGAGTTCAGCACAGTAGCCGGGGCTTCGTGCTTGGCACCTTCGTGGCCATGGCCGCGCGCCTCGAAGCCGACGGCGTCAACGGCGCAGTCCACTTCCGGCTCACCGAGGATATCGACGATCTGCTCGTGCAGCGGGGTGTCCTTGGATAGGTCGACCACTTCGAAGCCCTGCGACTTGGCGTGTGCCAGGCGCAATGGGTTGAGGTCGCCGACGATGACGCAGGCAGCGCCCAGCAGGCGGGCCGAGGCAGCTGCAGCCAGGCCGACCGGGCCGGCACCGGCAACGTAAACGGTACTGCCTGGGCCAACGCCGGCCGTCACAGCACCGTGGTAGCCAGTCGGCAGAATGTCGGACAGGCAGGTCAGGTCACGGATCTTTTCCATGGCCTTGTCGCGATCCGGCAGTTTCAGCAGGTTGAAGTCAGCGTACGGCACCAGCACGTATTCAGCCTGGCCGCCGGTCCAGTCGCCCATGTCGACATAGCCGTAGGCGCCACCGGCGCGGGCCGGGTTGACGGTGAGGCAGACGCCGGTGTGCATCTCTTTGCACGAGCGGCAGCGGCCGCAGGCGACGTTGAACGGTACCGACACCAGGTCGCCCTTTTTCAGGCGTTCGACGTCACGGCCCAACTCGACGATTTCACCGGTGATTTCGTGGCCCAGCACCAGGCCGACCTGGGCAGTGGTGCGGCCGCGGACCATGTGCTGGTCGGAGCCGCAGATGTTGGTGGAGACCACCTTGAGGATCACGCCGTGCTCGATCTTCTTGCCACGCGGGTCCTGCATTTTCGGGTAGTCGATATTGCGTACTTCGACCTTGCCGGCGCCGAGATATACCACTCCACGATTGCCAGACATGCTCTTACCTCGCTTGGTTTTTATTTATGCAGCGTTGGTTGAAGCGCCGCCATCCATGGGCGGCATGTGTTACTGGAATGCTGGAATTGTGGGCTTGATGGGCATGACGGCGCTGACTGGAAACGACAGAGAGATGCCTTTTTACGGCAGGCGCATTGAGGGAGCCCTTCGCAGGCAAGCTGTCAGCCAACAAGCGCCGACTTGCCAGCAGCTGCAAGTCATTTTTTACAGTCATGCCAAGCGGTTTCAGCGGGGCCACCTGGCATTTCTGCCAGTTGTGCAGCCATTGCGTTGGGACGAAAGTCACTGCTGCCCATTCGCATGCCTGAAACGGTAAGCGGAATGCCCACGGGCTGGCGGCTCCCCCTATAGCTTGGAGTAGCATTCTATGAAAATTGTCGTGAAGACCGATGAAGGTGTTTGTTATCCGAATACCGAACTGGCGCTGCAAATACGCACCGATGATGAAATTCAGGTCGCTTGGACGGACGAACATGCAACACGCTATACGATCGCTCCCGTACAACGGATCATCGTCCCTGAAACGGTTACCCTGGTGACCACCATGAGCCCTGGACGCAGCAGCAGCAAAAGCCAGCCTTTGAATATTGGCGAGCCGCCACTTTCAAACGTGGCACTGCACTTGCGAGCGTCGGACACATGGGAATATGTCCACGACGCGAACGCCATGAAAACGATGGCCACCTTGGCCAATAATGAAAAGTTCGAGTACAAGGGTGAGGCGTACACTGCCTACTTCAGGATTGCCCATCTATGGGTCGACAAAGACTGGTTCGTCTGGCAAATCATCGCTGACAAGCGCTGAATGCCCTGGCTGACAAGTGCAATCGCCGGCTTGCCGGCGATTGAACCCGACGCCACTACAAAACGACAGTCCTGTTGGCGTTCAGGAACACCCGCCGTTCAATGTGATACCCCACCGCCCGCGCCAGCGTCAGGCATTCGATATCCCGTCCCTTGGCAATCAGGTCCTCGGGGTAATGGCTGTGGTCCACCACTTCAACGCCCTGGGCAATGATCGGCCCTTCGTCGAGGTCGTTGTTGATGTAGTGCGCTGTGGCGCCGACCATCTTCACGCCTTTGTTGTACGCCTGGTGGTAAGGCTTGGCGCCCTTGAACCCTGGCAACAGCGAGTGGTGAATATTGATCGCCCAGCCATCCAGGCGTCGGCACAGCTCGGGCGACAGCACCTGCATGTAGCGGGCAAGGATGACCAGCTCAGCGCCGGACGCCTCGATCACCTGCAACACCTTGCGCTCTTGCCCAGCCTTGTCGTTGGGGTCGAGTGCAAAGTGGTAATAGGGGATCTTGTGCCAGTGCGCCAGTGGCTCCAGGTCGGGGTGGTTGGACACCACCGCGACCACGTCCATGCTCAGTTGGCCAATGCGCTGGCGATACAGCAGGTCGTTCAGGCAGTGGTCGGCCTTGGACACCATGATCACCACCTTGGGGCGGTGGTTGGGCGCGGTCAGCTCGAAGGCCATGCCGAACGCTTCACTGCGCTCGGCGAGGCCGGCACGAAAGCCGACCTCGTCAAAATCGTCCGGCTGGCGGAATTCGACGCGAATGAAGAAGCGCCCCGACTGCCGGTCATCGAAGGAGTGGTGCTCCGTCACGTAGCAGCGCTGCTCGAAGAGGTAACGCGTCACCACGTCGACGGTGCCGAGCATGCTCGGGCAGTCGGCGGTGAGAATCCAGGTATCCGGTGCCCGACTCATGTTCTTGCTCCTTAGGCTTCGATGCTCAGGCCGTATTCGGCAGAAGCGTCCTGCAGCCACAGCCACCAGTAATCGGCGAAGCTGCGGCGAATCACCAGCTCCCAAGTGTCTTCGGCGGTACGGCGGATCACCAGTTGCGACTTGGCGAACACGGTGCCCACGGCCTTGCCCACCGGGAAGTTGTTCGGGTGAACATCATAGCTGGTGGACTTCATCAGCACTTCGCGCACGTTCGGGCCGCGCAGTTCCAGCAGGCTTTGCCCGCCGCTGACGTTGACCACCTGGATGTGCTGGCCTTCAAGGGCTGCACGCAGCTTTTGCTCGACCGCCAGTTCCTGGCCGCCGGGCACGATCAGCAGCCACTCGTCGGGGCCGACCCATTGCAGCGACATTTCGTTGTTGGCAACCACGGTCAGGGCCACTGGCAGCTCAAGGCCCAGGGCCTTGTGCACGCCGGCGGCGAATTCCGGGTTGTGGCCGTCGCCACGCAGGGTCAGGTGGCCAAGGAACTTGCGTTCACGCAGGGTCACGCCTGCGTTCTTGCGGCCTTTGCCAACCAGGCTGGCCAGGTCGGCGTGGTGCAGTGGCGACTGGGCCTTGGCCTCGGCGCCGGGGTTTTGCTGGAAGACGTTGATAGCGCTCATTTCTTACCTGCCTTGAATTCTGTTGTCCGTAAGACCAGAGGTCACATGCAATGCCCGAATGCTAGCGGTGGCCTGTGGGAGCGGGCTTGTCCCGCGAAGAGGGCGGTGAGGCCACCATCGCATTCGCGGGGCAAGCCCGCTCCCACAGGGCTTGCATTTCAAGCAGACATATCTCAGGGCCTTAGACGTTCTGCCGCTCACCCTTCGGATCGAAGAACACCGAAGACACGATTTCCGCCTCGATCACGCTGCCATCTGCCTGCGGCGAGTAGACACGCTCGCCCATGCGCTTGAGGCCGCCTTTGACCACACCCATGGCGAACGAATAGCCCAGGGAGTTGGACGCGTAGCTGGAGGTAACGTGGCCAACCATGTCCATCGGGATCGGCTGTTTGGGGTCGAACACCAGCTGGGCACCTTCCGGCAGCCACTTGGTCGGGTCGACCGGCTTCAGGCCTACCAGCTGTTTGCGGTTCTCGCGCACGCAGTCTTCGCGGTTCATGCCACGCAGGCCGATCCAGGAATAAGGCTTGTTGCGGCCCACACACCAGCTCATGTTCAGGTCGTCCGGGTTCATCGAACCGTCGGTGTCCTGGCCCACGATGATGAAGCCCTTCTCGGCACGCAGTACGTGCATGGTCTCGGTGCCGTACGGGGTCAGGTTGTACTTCTTGCCCGCCTCGATGATCTGTTCCAGCACACCCATGGCGTAGTTGGCCTGCACGTTGACTTCGTACGACAGCTCACCGGTGAACGAGATACGGAACACACGGGCAGGCACGCCGCCGACGTTGCCCTCCTTCCAGGTCATGAACGGGAAGGCTTCCTTGTCCATGTCGATGTCGGTCAGCTCGCTGAGCAGCTTGCGGCTGTTGGGGCCGGACAAGGTCATGGTGGCCCAGTGGTCGGTGACCGAGGTGAAGTACACCTTCAGCTCCGGCCATTCGGTCTGGTGGTACAGCTCCATCCACTGCAGCACGCGGGCGGCGCCGCCGGTGGTGGTGGTCATGATGAAGTGGTTGTCGCCAACGCAGGCGGTTACGCCGTCGTCGAAGACCATGCCGTCCTCTTTGCACATCAGGCCGTAGCGGGCCTTGCCCACGTCCAGCTTGGTCCAGGCGTTGGTGTAGATGCGGTTGAGGAACTCGCGCGCGTCCGGGCCCTGGATGTCGATCTTGCCCAGGGTCGAGGCGTCCAGCAGGCCCACGCTGTCGCGCACGGCCTTGCACTCGCGGGCCACGGCGGCATGGATGTCTTCACCGGCTTTGGGGAAGTACCAAGGGCGCTTCCACTGGCCAACGTCTTCGAACTCGGCGCCGTTCTTCACGTGCCAGGCATGCAGGGCGGTGAAGCGTACGGGCTCGAACAGGTGGCCACAGTGACGGCCCGCTACCGCGCCGAACGTCACCGGCGTGTAGTTGGGGCGGAACATGGTGGTGCCCATTTCCGGGATGGTGATGCCGATCGAACGGGCGGCGATGGCCAGGCCGTTGATGTTGCCCAGTTTGCCCTGATCGGTACCGAAACCCAGCGCGGTGTAGCGTTTTACGTGCTCGACCGACTCGAAGCCTTCACGGGTGGCCAGCTCGATACCTGCGGCGGTCACGTCGTTCTGCTGGTCGACGAACTGCTTCGGCCCCTTGGTGCCTTTGTCGTGCGGCACCTGGAACAGTGCCACGGTGGCCTCTTCCTTGCGCGCCACGGTTTTTGGCAGGGTGCCGACAGAGGCCTTGAAGCCCGCCTCGGTGGCTGCGCGAACGCCGCCTTCGAAGCCATCGGCAATCACGTCACCGAGGGCGTAGACGCCATTGATACCGCCCACGCACTCGCGTTTCTGCGGCGCATCGCCCGGTACGAAGCCGAGGATGTCGTCACGCCACACTGGGCGACCGCCCAGGTGCGAAGCCAGGTGCACGATCGGGCTGTAGCCACCGGAGGTTGCGATCAGGTCGCACTCAAGGGTTTCGCCTGGGCTGGTGACTTTGTGCGCCTGCACATCGATGGCCGCCACGCGGGCGCCGGTGACATGCTTGCTGCCTTTGGCCTCGACCACGGCGCTGGAGGTGAGGATGCGGATGCCTTTGGCACGCGCTTCTTCAACCAGCGAGCCACGTGGGTTGTGGCGGGCGTCGGCGATGGCGACCACTTGCAGGCCAGCGTCGTGCCAGTCCAGCGCGGCGCGGTAGGCGTGGTCGTTGTTGGTCGACAGCACCAGCTTGCGGCCCGGGGCCACGCCGTAGCGGCGCACGTAGGTGGAGACAGCACCGGCCAGCATGTTGCCCGGCACGTCGTTGTTGCCGTACACCAGCGGGCGCTCGTGTGCGCCAGCGGCCAGTACCACACGGCCGGCACGCACACGGTGCACGCGGTGACGCACCTGGCCGATCGGGGCGCGGTCACCGAGGTGGTCGGTGAGGCGCTCGTGGATGGTCAGGAAGTTGTGGTCGTGGTAGCCGTTGACCGTGGCGCGTGGCAGCAGGGTCACTTCCGGCAGGCTTTCCAGCTCTTTGACGATGCTGCTCACCCACTCGGCGGCAGGCTTGCCGTCGAGGGTCTCGCGGCTGTCGAGCAGGCTGCCACCGAACTCTTCCTGCTCGTCGGCGAGGATCACCCGCGCACCGCTGCGGGCAGCGGCCAGGGCGGCAGCCAGGCCAGCAGGGCCGGCACCGACGATCAGCACGTCGCAGTGCTGGTTCATGTAGTCGTAGCTGTCCGGGTCGTTCTGCAGCGGTGCACGGCCAAGGCCTGCCGCCTTGCGGATGTACTTCTCGTAAGTCATCCAGAACGATTTCGGGTACATGAAGGTTTTGTAGTAGAAGCCCGGCGGCATCATGCTGCCGCCGACCTTGCCGAGGATGCCCATGACGTCATTGTTGACGTTCGGCCAGCCGTTGGTGCTGGTGGCGACCAGGCCGGCGTACAGCGCCTGCTGGGTGGCACGCACGTTAGGGATCTGGGTGGCTTCGCTGGAGCCGATCTGCAGGATGGCGTTCGGCTCTTCGGTACCGGCGGCGATGATGCCGCGCGGGCGCGAGTACTTGAAGCTGCGGCCGACGATATCGACGCCGTTGGCCAGCAGCGCGGCGGCCAGGCTGTCACCGGCATAACCCTGGTAGGTCTTGCCGTTGAAGGTGAAGTTCAGGACCTTGCTGCGGTCGATACGGCCGCCGCTGGCGAGGCGATAGGTCTGGCTCATACTTTTTCCCCTTGGCCTTTGACGGTCGACGGTGCGCTGTTCTGCTTGCCGTTGGCGGTCACCTGCGGCTTCTCGCCAATCTTGTAGGTTTCCAGAATCTCGTAGGTCACGGTGTCGCGGGTGACGTTGAAGTACTGACGGCAGCCGGCAACGTGGTCCCACAGTTCAT
>Ga0213828_1001028_pt1 | contig 24398 bp, 22 predicted proteins | sample MC6MC0897MG_FD_180664 | JGI IMG/M metagenome (GOLD analysis project Ga0213828, IMG submission 180664) | Enriched soil aggregate microbial communities from Iowa State University, Ames, United States - MC6-MC0897-MG | ecosystem: Environmental > Terrestrial > Soil > Unclassified | place: USA: Iowa... | reverse complement strand
AAAATAGGTAGGTGACTAGACCAACGCCCTGTGCCGCTTCGCTCGCCTGGCTGTATACTGGCGGGCCATTCGAGGAGGGCCCCATGGTCGAACAAACTGAACTCAACCGGCTTTTCTGGCACAGCCGTCGCGGCATGCTGGAACTGGACGTACTGCTGGTGCCTTTCACCCAGGAAGTCTACGCCACCCTCAACGAAGCCGACCGTGAGCTCTATGTGCGCCTGTTGAGCTGCGAGGATCAGGACATGTTCGGCTGGTTCATGGAGCGCACCGAGTCTGAAGACCCGGAGTTGCAGCGCATGGTCCGCATCATCCTGGACCGTGTCCAGCCCAAGTGAGTTTTTCCAGAGCCGTTGGCAGGGCTCGCGCCTGCTGCTGACGGCCTACCTGAGTTGCCAGGTGCTGGCGCTGCTTACCGTGTGGGTGAGTGCGTTGCCCTGGTGGCTGTCCCTTGCTGTTGCTGCCGCCTGCATTGCCCACGCCAGTTGGGCCATCCCCCGACGTATTCTGTTGACGCATGATCATGCCGTTGTGGGCGTGCGCCGTGATGCGCGTGGCTGGCAGGTACTGAGCCGTGCCCGAGGCTGGCAGCCGGTGCGCTTGTGCCGCGATAGCGTGGCGGTGCCGGGGCTGGTGGTGCTGCGCTTTGTGCGGGAGGGGGGCTGGTTGGGGGAAAGTCAATGCATACCGCCGGATGCGCTGGGGGCTGATGAGCACCGGCGGTTGCGGGTACGGCTGAAATTCAGCCGGCGCAGGTGGGGGCAGGCAAGCCAGGTATAGATCGAAACGACGCAGGCCTTTTCGCAGGGTTACCCGCGAAAAGGCCGGCATGGTTTTCAGAACGGGCTGAGGATGGTGTCCTTCGCCTCGTCCAGCATCCCTGGATAATCCAGCGTGTAATGCAAACCACGGCTTTCCTTGCGCTGCATCGCCGAACGAATCATCAGCTCCGCCACCTGGGCCAGGTTGCGCAACTCGATCAGGTCGCGGCTGACCTTGTAGTTGCTGTAGAACTCGTCGATTTCATCAAGCAGCAGGCGGACGCGGTGTTCGGCACGCTGCAGGCGTTTGCTGGTGCGCACGATGCCGACATAGTCCCACATGAAGCGGCGCAGCTCGTCCCAGTTGTGCGCGATGATCACGTCCTCGTCCGAGTCGGTGACCTGGCTTGCATCCCAGCCGGGCAGGGCTTTGGGCATTTCGATCTGGTCCAGGTGCGCCTGGATGTCTGCGGCAGCCGCGCGGCCGTAGACGAAGCACTCGAGCAGCGAATTGCTGGCCATCCGGTTGGCGCCATGCAAACCGGTGAAGCTGGTCTCGCCGATGGCATACAGCCCCGGCACGTCGGTATGGCCGCGGTCGTCGACCACCACCCCGCCGCACGTATAGTGGGCCGCCGGTACCACAGGGATCGGCTGTCGGGTGATGTCGATGCCGAACGTCAGGCAGCGCTCGTACACGGTGGGGAAGTGGCCCTTGATGAACTCGGCCGGCTTGTGGGTGATGTCCAGGTACACGCAGTCCACGCCCAGGCGCTTCATCTCGTGGTCGATGGCGCGGGCCACGATGTCGCGGGGGGCCAGTTCTTCGCGTGGGTCGAAACGCGGCATGAACCGCTCGCCGTTGGGCAGGCGCAACAGGGCGCCTTCGCCGCGCAGGGCTTCGGTGACCAAAAAACTCTTGGCCTGGGGGTGGTACAGGCAGGTCGGATGGAACTGGTTGAATTCAAGGTTGGCCACCCGGCAGCCGGCCCGCCAGGCCATGGCGATACCGTCGCCGCAGGCGCCGTCCGGGTTGCTGGTATACAGGTAGACCTTGGCCGCGCCACCGGTGGCCAGCACGGTGAAGCGCGCACCAAAGGTGTCCACTTCGCCGCTGTTGCGGTTAAGCACATACGCACCCAGGCAGCGCTCGCCGGGCAGGCCCAGGCGGCGCTCGGTAATCAGGTCGACCGCCACGCGCTGCTCCAGCAACTCGATATTCGGGCGTTTTCGGGCCTGGGCCAGCAGGGTGGTGAAGATCGCGGCGCCGGTGGCATCGGCGGCGTGGATGATGCGCCGATGACTGTGGCCGCCTTCGCGGGTCAGGTGGAACTCGAAGCCCCCATCGTCGACGCCGTGCTGCTCGTCCCGGGTAAAGGGCACGCCTTGCTCGATCAGCCATTGGATGGCTTCGCGGCTGTGCTCGACGGTGAAGCGCACAGCGTCTTCATGGCACAGACCGCCGCCGGCATTGAGGGTATCCTCGACATGCGACTGGACGGTGTCGGTGTCGTCCAGCACCGCGGCGACGCCACCTTGGGCCCAGAACGTCGAGCCATTTGACAGGTCGCCCTTGCTGAGCACGGCGACGCGCAGGTGGCTGGGAAGGTTCAGTGCCAGGCTGAGACCGGCGGCACCGCTGCCGATCACCAGGACATCATGTTGGAATTGTTGGCTCATGTCGGGACACTAGTAATCTACGGAAGGGGCGCGGCACAATAGTCACGCGCCGATGGCATTGTGAAACTATCGTTAAACCAGGCCGGGTTGCCTTTATAGCAGCCCCGGGTGGCCAATTTCCATGCCACTTGCCAGCTTGCGGTAACCTTTGTGGGAACTTTCCGACATGGCCGGAAATCCTATGAAGGCTGCCCGCACGCCACATATTGCCGCGGCGACGCAGGGCGGCAGCTCTATTCGGGCTGACACCTGCGTATTCGAAACCTGATTATCGACGTTGCCGGCCGTGTCCGCGCCGCGTCTTCCGTGCGAGCCGACCAAGGGCTGCAGGAAACTTGCTTGGAGGGGAGAACTTTTGCGCAAAGCCCGAGTCTATGTTTGCAAGCCTGAACGATGGCTGTTGCAACGCTCCTTCGAGTTCACTGAGGAGTGTTCATGCTAACCCAGGAAGAGGATCAGCAGCTTGTCGAGCGCGTACAGCGTGGAGACAGGCGAGCGTTCGATCTGTTGGTGCTGAAGTATCAGCACAAGATTCTCGGGTTGATCGTGCGGTTCGTTCACGATACCCACGAGGCCCAGGATGTAGCGCAGGAAGCCTTTATCAAGGCCTACCGTGCGCTTGGCAATTTCCGCGGAGACAGTGCGTTTTATACCTGGCTGTACCGCATCGCCATCAACACGGCGAAGAACTATCTGGTGTCCCGTGGAAGACGGCCACCAGACAGCGATGTCAGCTCCGAGGATGCGGAGTTTTACGACGGCGATCATGGTCTCAAGGATCTCGAGTCCCCAGAGCGCTCGTTGTTGCGGGATGAAATCGAAGGCACTGTCCATCGCACCATCCAGCAGCTGCCCGAAGACCTGCGCACGGCCTTGACCCTGCGTGAGTTCGACGGACTGAGTTACGAAGACATTGCCAGTGTCATGCAATGTCCGGTGGGTACCGTGCGCTCTCGAATCTTCCGCGCTCGGGAGGCCATAGATAAAGCCCTGCAGCCGTTGTTGCAGGAAACCTGAGACAGCGGCGACAGCCAAGAGAGGAACCGCCATGAGTCGTGAAGCTTTGCAGGAATCGCTGTCCGCGGTGATGGATAACGAAGCGGACGAACTGGAACTGCGTCGGGTGCTGAGCGCCGTAGACGATGCCGAAACCCGTGCCACCTGGTCGCGTTACCAAGTAGCGCGTGCAGCCATGCACAAGGAGCTGCTGCTGCCCAACCTGGATATCGCCTCGGCGGTGTCTGCGGCGCTGGCTGACGAAGCCGTGCCGGCCAAGGTCAACAAGGGCCCATGGCGCAGCGTCGCTCGCCTGGCGGTCGCCGCCTCGGTCACCGTTGCGGTGCTGGCAGGCGTGCGGATGTACAACCAGGACGAGATCACCGGCGCCGAGCTGGCTTCGCAGCAGCCTGCACAACAGGGCCTGAGCATGCCTCAGACTCAGGGTCCGGCGGTGTTGGCAGGCTATAGTGAAAGCAGTGAGCAACCGACCGGTCCGATGGCCAACGGTGTGCTGCAAAACCAGGCTGGCTGGGATCAGCGTCTGCCGGGCTATCTGCGTCAGCATGCCCAGGAGTCCGCGCTCCAAGGCACTGAGACTGCCCTGCCGTACGCCCGTGCCGCCAGCATGGGAAACCCCGCTAAGTAAGGAGGATCATGCGCGCGCTACCTCTTCTGTCGCTGCTGATTGGCAGCTGCATGACTGTGCCGGTATTGGCAGCCAACTCCTCGCCCCAAGCGAGCGAGTGGCTTGGCAAGCTGGCACAAGCCGAGCAAAAGCAGAGTTATCAGGGCTCGTTCGTCTACGAACGCAACGGTAGCTTCTCTTCCCACGATATCTGGCACAGGGTCGATGACGGCAAGGTCAGCGAGCGGCTGCTGCAGCTTGATGGCGCCGCCCAGGAAATCCTGCGCGTGGATGGCAAGGTGGAGTGCGTCAGTGGGGCGTTGGTCAGCGGTGTGACTACTCCTGCGGATGCTGCTCAGCGTGTGCTTGATCCGCTGAAACTGATGGGCTGGTACGATTTGAGCGTGGCGGGCAAGTCACGGGTCGCCGGGCGCGATGCCGTGATCGTGACGCTCACTCCCCGCGACCAGCACCGCTATGCCTTCGAACTGCACCTGGATCGCAACACTGGCCTGCCGCTTCGCTCGTTGATGCTCAACGACAAAGGGCAGTTGCTGGAGCGCTTCCAGATGACTCGCCTCGATACCACCAAGCCGCCCAGCGACGATGACCTGCGCCCCAGTGCTTCCTGCAAGCCGGTGCAGCGTGTTGCCCCTGCCAGCAGTGACAGTGTCGCCGGCTGGCGCTCGGACTGGCTCCCGCCAGGGTTCGAGCTGGTCAACAGCTCGGTACGGCGTGACCCCAAGCGTGACAGCACGGTCAGTAGCCTGATGTACGATGATGGCCTGGCGCGCTTCTCGGTGTTCCTTGAACCCGTGAAGGACGATGCCGGGACCGATGTGCGTACCCAGCTTGGCCCGACATCGGCGGTTTCGCGGCGCCTGAACACGCCCAAGGGCAAGGTGATCGTCACCGTGGTCGGCGAAATTCCGCTGGGTACGGCAGAACGCGTCGCATTGTCGATGCGCCCTCAGGATGCCCAGGCGCGCCAGTAATGGTGCGCTTTTGCGGGCCATGCGAAGGCGAATGGATATGCGCCTGAAATGAAATTAAAGCATTGTCATTTGCAATCTACTGGCAAATTTTTTATAGGTCAGGCTTCTTGGAGTCTGGCCTTTCCTGCTTTGTGCAGGGGCCTTTCTAAACTACCGCTCGTTGTGACGGGAGTCGTATGTCAACACCACGCTTGAAATCCTACCTATCGATGTTCGCCGCCGTGCTCATGCTCGGCCAGGTGCTCACCGCCCAGGCCGAGGAAGCCCTGCCCGACTTCACCACGCTGGTAGAGCAGGCCTCGCCGGCAGTGGTCAACATCAGTACCAAGCAGAAGCTGCCGGACCGTCGCGTTGCCGCTGGGCAGATGCCGGACCTGGAAGGCCTGCCGCCGATGTTCCGCGAATTCTTCGAGCGCAACATGCCGCAGCAGCCGCCCTCGCCGCGTGGCGACCGTCAGCGTGAGGCGCAATCGCTCGGTTCGGGCTTCATCATTTCCAGCGATGGTTATGTGCTGACCAATAACCACGTGGTGGCCGACGCCGACGAAATCATTGTCCGCCTGTCGGACCGCAGCGAGCTGCAGGCCAAGCTGGTCGGCACCGACCCGCGCACCGACGTGGCCCTGCTCAAGGTCGAAGGCAAGAACCTGCCGATCGTGAAGCTGGGTGATTCCGAGAAGCTCAAGGTGGGCGAGTGGGTGCTGGCCATCGGTTCGCCGTTCGGCTTCGACCATTCGGTGACCAAAGGTATCGTCAGCGCCAAGGGCCGCACGCTGCCCAACGAGACCTATGTGCCGTTCATCCAGACCGACGTGGCCATCAACCCGGGTAACTCGGGCGGCCCGCTGTTCAACATGAAGGGCGAAGTGGTGGGTATCAACTCGCAGATCTTCACCCGTTCTGGCGGCTTCATGGGCCTGTCGTTCGCCATCCCGATCGATGTGGCGATCGATGTGTCCAACCAGTTGAAGAAAGACGGCAAGGTCAGCCGCGGCTGGCTGGGCGTGGTGATTCAGGAGGTCAACAAGGACCTGGCCGAATCCTTCGGCCTGGACAAGCCGGCGGGTGCGCTGGTGGCCCAGGTGCTGGAAGACGGCCCGGCAGCCAAAGGTGGCCTGCAGGTGGGTGACGTGATCCTGAGCATGAACGGCCAGCCGATCGTCATGTCGGCCGACCTGCCGCACCTGGTCGGTAGCCTCAAGGACGGCGAAAAGGCCAAGCTGGAGATCATCCGCAACGGCAAGCGCCAGACTCTGGATGTGGGTGTCGGCGCGATGCCGGATGACGATGCCGACATCGGTGCCGGTGCCCAAGGCAGCGCCGAGCGTAGCAGCAACCGCCTGGGCGTTTCGGTGGCCGACCTGACCGCCGAGCAGAAAAAGTCCCTCGAACTCAAAGGCGGCGTGGTTATCAAGGAAGTGCAGGATGGCCCGGCAGCGATGATCGGCCTGCGCCCGGGTGACGTCATCAGTCACCTGAACAACCAGGCCATCGGTTCGGCCAAGGAATTCACCGAAATCGCCAAGGAACTGCCGAAGAACCGCTCGGTGTCCATGCGCGTGCTGCGTCAGGGGCGTGCCAGCTTCATCACCTTCAAGCTCGCTGAATAAGCGGTTTTGCAGGCAGGAAAGGGCAGCTACGGCTGCCCTTTTTCATGAAAATTCACAATTGCGGGCGCCAAAGCGCGGTACAGCCCGATAGAGGAATCTCCCATATCCCTGCTGCTTGAGGTACAATTCCCGGCTATTTTTCGGCGGGCGTCCCGGCTCGCAGCCTTTTCGAGTGTTGACCCGTGAGTGATTTGAGTCATATCCGCAATTTCTCCATCATCGCCCACATCGACCATGGCAAGTCGACGCTGGCCGACCGTTTCATCCAGATGTGCGGTGGCCTGTCGGCGCGCGAAATGGAAGCCCAGGTGCTTGATTCGATGGACCTGGAGCGCGAACGCGGGATTACCATCAAAGCCCACAGCGTCACGCTTCACTACAAGGCGCAAGACGGCAAGACCTACCAGCTGAACTTCATCGACACCCCCGGCCACGTCGACTTCACCTACGAAGTCTCGCGCTCGCTGGCGGCCTGTGAAGGCGCACTGCTGGTGGTGGACGCTGGACAAGGCGTTGAAGCCCAGTCCGTTGCCAACTGCTACACCGCCATCGAGCAGGGCCTGGAAGTCATGCCGGTCCTGAACAAGATGGACCTGCCCCAGGCCGACCCGGACCGCGTCAAGGACGAGATCGAGAAGATCATCGGCATCGACGCCACCGACGCCGTGGCCTGTAGCGCCAAGAGCGGCATGGGCGTAGACGAGGTGCTCGAGCGCCTGGTGCACACCATCCCCGCGCCTGTAGGCGAAATCGACGCGCCCCTGCAGGCGCTGATCATCGACTCCTGGTTCGACAACTACCTGGGCGTGGTCTCGCTGGTGCGTGTGCGTCAGGGCCGCGTCAAGAAGGGCGACAAGATTCTGGTCAAGTCCACCGGCAAGGTGCACCTGGTCGACAGCGTGGGTGTGTTCACCCCGAAACATACCCAGACCGCTGATCTGAAAGCCGGCGAAGTAGGCTTCATCATCGCCAGCATCAAAGACATCCACGGTGCGCCGGTGGGTGACACCCTGACCTTGTCCTCGACCCCCGAGGTCGAAGTGCTGGCGGGCTTCAAGAAAATCCAGCCGCAGGTCTACGCCGGCCTGTTCCCGGTCAGCTCCGACGACTTCGAAGACTTCCGCGACGCATTGCAGAAGCTCACCCTCAACGACTCGTCGCTGCAGTACATGCCGGAAAGCTCCGACGCCCTGGGCTTCGGCTTCCGTTGCGGTTTCCTCGGCATGCTGCACATGGAGATCATCCAGGAGCGCCTGGAGCGCGAATACGACCTGGACCTGATTACCACCGCACCGAGCGTGATCTACGAGCTCGAGCTGAAGACCGGCGAAACCATCATCGTCGATAACCCGTCAAAACTGCCGGATGTCTCGGCTGTGACCGACTTCCGCGAGCCGATCGTCACCGCGACCATCCTGGTGCCGCAGGAACACCTGGGTAACGTCATCACCCTGTGCATCGAGAAGCGTGGCGTGCAGCGCGACATGCAGTTCCTCGGCAGCCAGGTGCAGGTGCGTTACGACATGCCGATGAACGAAGTGGTCCTGGACTTCTTCGACCGTCTCAAGTCCACCAGCCGCGGCTATGCTTCGCTGGATTATCATTTTGATCGCTACCAGTCGGCCAACCTGGTCAAACTGGACGTACTGATCAACGGCGACAAGGTCGATGCCCTGGCATTGATCGTGCACCGCGACAACGCGGCCTACAAAGGCCGTGCGTTGACCGAGAAGATGAAGGAACTGATCCCTCGGCAGATGTTCGACGTGGCGATCCAGGCAGCCATTGGCGGCCAGATCATCGCGCGGACAACCGTCAAGGCGCTCAGAAAGAACGTACTGGCCAAGTGCTACGGTGGTGACGTCAGCCGTAAGAAGAAACTGCTGGAGAAGCAGAAGGCCGGTAAGAAACGCATGAAGCAGGTCGGTAACGTGGAAATTCCACAAGAAGCCTTCCTCGCCGTGCTCAGGTTGGATAGCTAGGTCCTATGTCGCTAAATTTCCCGCTGTTGCTAGTCATCGCCGTAGCCGTCTGCGGCCTGTTGGGCTTGATCGACCTGCTGTTCCTGGCCCCGCGCCGGCGAACGGCAATCGCCAACTATCAGGGTAGCGTCAGCCAGCCCGAGATGGCGGTGGTCGAGCGCCTGAACAAGGAGCCGCTGCTGGTCGAGTACGGCAAGTCGTTCTTCCCGGTGCTGTTCATCGTGCTGGTGCTGCGCTCGTTTCTGGTCGAGCCGTTCCAGATCCCTTCGGGGTCGATGAAACCGACCCTGGAAGTGGGCGACTTCATCCTGGTGAACAAGTTCTCCTATGGCATTCGCCTGCCGGTGATCGACAAGAAGGTCATCGAGGTGGGTGACCCGCAACGCGGTGATGTGATGGTGTTCCGCTACCCGAGCGACCCGAACGTCAACTACATCAAGCGTGTGGTCGGCCTGCCGGGCGACCAGATCCGCTACACCAATGACAAGCGGTTGTACGTCAATGGTCAGCCGATTGCCGAGCAACTGGTGGGCACCGAGCCAGGCACCTTGGGCAGCGCCGAGCTGTACAAGGAGAAGCTGGGCGAGGCCGAGCACCTGATCCGCAAGGAGATGAGCCGTTATCGCATGCCGCCGGACCAGCAATGGACCGTACCGGCCGGCCACTACTTCATGATGGGCGACAACCGCGACAACTCCAACGATAGCCGCTACTGGGATGATCCGAACATTCCCAAGGAACTGCACGGCATGGTTCCGGACCGGAACATTGTCGGCAAGGCCTTCGCGGTCTGGATGAGCTGGCCAGAGCCCAAGCTCAGCCACCTGCCTAACCTGTCGCGGGTCGGCCTGATCCATTGATACCCTTCGGCGCTGTCCAGCAGACAGCGCCGAATGCATTTCTGACATAGGCTGTGTTCTCAGGGATCGAGAGATTCGTCGTGTGCAGCGGCGGACCACAGCCAAACAGTCTTTCAGGATGTTGATTTGAACAACGCGTTGAACAACCAACGGGTGGCCGCATGACTGCTTCCCTTGCCACTCTGGAGCGAAAGCTCGGATACACTTTCAAGGATCAGGACCAGATGCTTCTGGCCCTGACCCATCGCAGCTACGCCGGGCGCAATAACGAGCGCCTGGAGTTTCTTGGCGACGCCATTCTCAACTTCGTGGCGGGCGAGGCGCTGTTCGAGCGCTTTCCGCAGGCCCGCGAAGGCCAGCTGTCGCGCTTGCGTGCCCGCCTGGTCAAGGGTGAAACCCTGGCCCGTCTGGCCCGGGGTTTTGACTTGGGTGAATACCTGCGTCTGGGTTCTGGTGAGCTTAAAAGCGGCGGTTTCCGCCGTGAATCGATCCTGGCCGATGCCCTGGAGGCGCTGATTGGCGCCATCTACCTGGACGCGGACATGCAGACCGCTCGTGAGCGTGTGCTGGCCTGGCTGGCCGATGAGTTCGAAAGCCTGACCCTGGTCGACACCAACAAGGACCCCAAGACCCGCCTGCAAGAGTTTCTGCAGTCGCGCAGCTGTGAGCTGCCGCGTTACGAGGTGGTGGACATCCAAGGCGAACCGCACTGCCGCACCTTCTTCGTCGAATGCGAAGTGGTTCTGCTGAACAACAAGAGCCGTGGTCAGGGTGTAAGCCGGCGTATCGCCGAGCAAGTCGCCGCCGCGGCTGCACTGATCGCCTTGGGCGTGGAGAATGGCAATGACTGATAGCAATCCGACCCGCTGCGGCTACGTGGCCATTGTCGGCCGCCCCAACGTGGGCAAGTCGACCTTGCTCAACCACATCCTCGGCCAGAAGCTGGCGATCACCTCGCGCAAGCCGCAGACCACCCGCCACAACATGCTCGGCATCAAGACCGAAGGTGATGTGCAGGCGATCTACGTCGATACGCCGGGTATGCACAAGGCCAACGACAAGGCCCTGAACCGTTACATGAACCGTAACGCTTCGGCTGCCTTGAAAGACGTCGATGTGGTGATCTTCGTGGTCGACCGCACCCGCTGGACCGACGAGGACCAGTTGGTGCTCGAGCGCGTGCAGTACGTCAGTGGCCCGGTCATCCTGGCGGTCAACAAGACCGATCGTCTGGAAGAAAAAGCCGATCTGATCCCGCACCTGCAATGGCTCCAGGAGCAACTGCCGAACGCGGAAGTGGTGCCGATCTCCGCCCAGCAGGGGCATAACCTCGAGGCACTGGAAGGGCTGATCGCCAAGCACCTGCCAGAGAACGAGCATTTCTTCCCGGAAGACCAGATCACCGACCGCAGCAGCCGTTTCCTGGCGGCCGAGCTGGTGCGCGAGAAGATCATGCGTCAGTTGGGTGCGGAGCTGCCGTACCAGATCACCGTAGAGATCGAAGAGTTCAAGCAGCAGGGGCATGTGTTGCACATCCATGCGCTGATCCTGGTCGAACGTGATGGCCAGAAGAAGATCATCATCGGTGACAAGGGCGAGCGTATCAAACGCATTGGTTCCGATGCGCGCAAAGATATGGAAGTGCTGTTCGACGCCAAGGTCATGCTCAACCTCTGGGTCAAGGTCAAGGGCGGCTGGTCCGACGATGAGCGCGCCCTGCGCTCGCTGGGCTACGGCGACCTGTAACCCCTCCAGCGGCCCGGATCTCTCCGGGCCGCTCTGCTTTCGGGCCACTCCCCATGGAACAACCAGTCGGCCAGCCGGCCTATGTGCTGCACAGTCGTGCCTACAAGGAAACCAGCGCACTGGTGGACTTCCTCACGCCGCAAGGTCGAGTGCGGGCCGTGCTGCGCCGGGCGCGCGGCAAAGGGGGCAGCCTGGTACGGCCGTTCGTGCCGCTGGAGGTGGAGCTGCGCGGGCGCGGTGAGCTGAAGAATGTCGGCCGCCTGGATGCCCTCGGTATCGCCGCCTGGCTGCATGGCGATGCACTGTTCAGCGGGCTGTACCTCAACGAGCTGCTCATGCGTTTGCTCCCGGCCGAAGCCCCACACCCGGCGCTGTTCGAACACTACACCCTGACCTTGCAGGCCTTGGCCGCCGGGCGCCCACTGGAGCCGCTGCTGCGTTCCTTCGAATGGCGCCTGCTGGACGAACTCGGCTATGCGTTTTCGTTGCAGCATGACGTCAACGAGACGCCGATCGATGCCGCTGGCCGTTATCGTTTGCGCGTGGATGCCGGGCTTGAGCGGGTCGAGTTAGTGCAGCCAGGCCTGTTCCAGGGTACCGAGCTGCTGGCCCTGGCTGAAGCAGACTGGGGAGCCCCAGGTGCCTTGCTTGCTGCCAAACGGCTGATGCGCCAGGCACTGGCTGTTCACCTGGGCCCTAAACCCCTGGTCAGTCGGGAACTGTTTCGCAAGCGCTGATCCCGTCGTATGCTGTGTGGCTAAATCTTCAGGAGAGCCTTTCGTGACTCACAGCAACCGCATGCTTCTCGGCGTAAACATCGACCACGTGGCGACGCTGCGCCAGGCCCGGGGCACGCGTTACCCTGACCCGGTCAAGGCTGCCCTGGACGCCGAAGAGGCGGGTGCCGACGGCATCACCGTGCACCTGCGCGAAGACCGCCGGCACATTCAGGAACGCGACGTGGTGGTGCTCAAGGATGTGCTGCAGACGCGCATGAACTTCGAGATGGGCGTTACCGAAGAGATGATGGCATTCGCCGAGAAGATTCGCCCGGCACACATCTGCCTGGTGCCCGAGACCCGTCAGGAGCTGACCACCGAAGGCGGCCTGGACGTGGCGGGGCAGGAGGCGCGGATCAAGGCTGCCGTCGAGCGCCTGGCGCGCACCGGTGCCGAAGTGTCGCTGTTCATCGACGCCGACGAGCGCCAGATCGAAGCTTCGCGCCGCGTGGGCGCCCCGGCCATCGAACTGCATACTGGCCGTTACGCCGATGCCCAGACGCCGACCGAAGTGGCCGAAGAGCTCAAGCGGATCGCTGACGGTGTGGCCTTTGGCGTGGCCCAGGGGCTGATCGTCAATGCCGGCCACGGCCTGCATTATCACAACGTCGAGGCGGTTGCGGCGATCAAGGGCATCAATGAGCTGAACATCGGCCATGCGTTGGTGGCCCATGCGCTGTTCGTCGGCTTCAAGGCGGCGGTGGCGGAGATGAAGGCGTTGATCGTGGCGGCGTCGCGCTGATCATAGGGCCTTTGTACGCGCGGTCTTGCGTCCCTTTCGTGACGCAAGGCCGCTCCTGCACGCGGCGACATTGCCAGAGCCATCGCTAACCCGGAAATATCAGACTAAACCGGGTCGGCCCTGCCGGGCTGCTCATGACCTCAATCCGCCCCCCATGCAATTGCATGATCGATTTCACAATTGCCAGCCCCAGGCCAGTGCCACCCTCCAGCCGTGAGCGCCCAGCGCCCACGCGGTAAAAACGCTCGAACAACTGCGGCTGATGCTCTGCGGCAATGCCCACCCCCTGGTTCTCAACCCATACCCTGACATCGCCACCCTGGCGCTCGATACCCAGGTCTATGGGTTTGCCTGGCGGCGCATGCCGAAGGGCATTGCTCAACAGGTTCGACAAGGCACGCTGGAACATCAACCGATCACCCGATGCCGTGCCCCAACCGCGAATGCGCAGTTCGATATCCTTGAACTCGGCGCTTATGGCGAACAGCTCGACCACCTGTGCCGTCTCATCGGCCAGTGCCAGGGGCTTTAGCGCCACCTGGGCCTGCGGCTGGCTGACCTGGGCGAGAAACAGCATGTCGTTGATGATGCGGTTGAGGCGGGTCAGCTCTTCGATACTGTCTTCCAGCACTTCCCGGTAATTGGCATTGTCGCGCTCACGGCTCAGGGTAACCTGAGCCTTGCCCATCAGGTTGCTCAACGGCGTGCGCAGCTCATGGGCCAAGTCGTCGGAAAATTGCGACAGCTGGCTCACGCCCTGGTCGAGGCGGTCGAGCATCACGTTGATGCTTGTGGCCAACGCTGCCAACTCCTGCGGCAGGCCGGTAGCGGGCAAGCGGTGTTGCAGGTCCTGGGCCGATACCTGCCCGGCAATGCGCCGGAAGTGCTGCAGGGGGGCCAGCCCGCGCTGCACCAGCCACCATGCCGCAGCGCCGATCAATATCAGCAGCAGAGGCAAGACCAACACGGTCGAACGCAGGTAAGCCTGAAGCAGTGCATTGTCGTCGGCGCGGTCGAGCGACATCATCACCCGTACCGGGGTGTCGTCGCGCAAGCGCATCTGACGTGTCGCAGTCAGCATCTGCTTGCCGCGGCTGTCGCGCCATTCGTGGAACGCCAGCCGCGCTCCGGTCTGCAGTTCGCCCACGCGCGACTCCAGCGCCGGCCCCAGGCTGAGCAGATGCGGGTGGCGGCCTTCGAGGGCCAGCACGCTGAGGCTGAGGTTGTCGTGCCCCATCACCAGGTCAAGCAGAGGGTGGGCGCGGCTGCCCAGGTCTTCGCTGCGCAGGTCGACCCGCAGGTTGTGCTCGACCTGCAGCATCTTGCGCGCCAGGTCCTTGCGCGCGCGGCTGTCCAGTTCGTGGTCCAGGGCAACTACGGCCAGGCAGGCCAACAGCAGCACCAGCACCGCCCCCATCAGCGTGACGCCCAAGCCCAGGCGCAGCGACAGGCTGGCGTTGTTCAAAACCGTGCCTCGAGTACATAGCCGACGCCGCGCAAGGTGTGGATCAGCTTGTCATCGAAGGGGTCGTCGATCTTCGCCCGCAGGCGGCGGATCGAGACCTCGACCACATTGGTGTCACAGTCGAAGTTCATGTCCCACACCAACGAGATGATTTGCGTGCGTGACAGCACCTCGCCGGTCTGGCGCATCAGCAGGTGCAGCAAGGCGAACTCCTTGGCGGTCAGGTCGATGCGTTGCCCTGCGCGGTAAGCACGATGGCGGCCAGGGTCCAGCTCCAGGTCGGCCACGCGCAGGGTGCTGGGCTGCAGTTGCTGGTCGTTGCGGCGCAGCAGGCTACGGATTCGCGCCAGCAGCTCGGGAAACTCGAACGGCTTGAGCAAGTAGTCGTCGGCGCCCAGGTCCAGCCCTTTGACCCGGTCGGCCAGTCGGCCGTGGGCGGTCAGCATCATGATGCGCGTGGCGGATTCGGCGCGCAGTCGCTGCAGTACCGTCCAGCCATCGAGCTCGGGCAAATTGACGTCGAGGATGACCAGGTCATAGGCCTGCTGGCGGGCCAGGTGCAGGCCGTCGGTGCCGGTATGGGCGCAGTCGACCACGTAGCCGTTCTCGCGCAGGCCTTGCAGCAGGTAATCGGCGGTACGCAGCTCGTCCTCGATGATCAGTAGGCGCATAAGGGGGCTCGCAGAGGTGAAAAGGGGGCGATTCTCGACCCTGTAGTGACATCAGGGTCAAGCGGCAGGATGTTACGGCATGAGAGGGGAAGATTTGCCTGGATAACGGATTTGTAATCCGCGCGTCATGCCGCTGCCTGGCAGGGGGGGCACCCGGCCACATTGCAGGACTGTAATGCCCGCCTCACCTTGGCGTTAGCTACGCCTCGCTAGGATGGCCCCATCTGAACGGTTATCACGAGGCAAGCACGATGAACCTGATCAAATACCTGCTGCTGGCAACCCTGGCCTTTGGCAGCGTCAGCGCCTATGCCGAAGGTGGCGCCGAGCGGTCCCGGCAGTTCTGGGAAGCCTTCCGTCAGGACCAGCAGCGCCTGCACGGTGAAAAGCAACAGGCCGTGGTGGAACGGGAGCGCACAGCGCAGCAGAAGGCCCGCGAGGTGGCCAAGGACTGACTTTACCCACCTGCGGCGCCATCGCTCCTCGTCGCAGGGTTGTTCGGGCGCCCGTTGGGCGCCTTTTTTATTTGCGCGCTACCAGTGTCGCCCGGCGCGGCGCTGGCAGGCCTTCGATGGTGCGGCTGTGGTCGTTCGGGTCGAGGAAGTCGCTCAGCGACTGGTAGCGCATCCAATCGGTACTGCGCTGTTCGTCGATGCTGGTGACGCTGACGTCAACGCAGCGCACATCACTGAACCCGGCACGGCGCAACCAGCGCTCCAGGGCCGGCACCGAGGGCAGGTACCAGACGTTGCGCATCTGCGCGTAGCGGTCTTCTGGGACCAGAACCTGTTGCTCATCGCCTTCGACCACCAGCGTCTCCAGCACCAGTTCACCCCCTTTGACCAGGCAGTCCTTGAGCGCCAGCAAGTGCTCGATAGGGGAGCGGCGGTGGTAGAAAACGCCCATGGAAAACACGGTGTCGAAACCTTCCAGGTTGGCGGGTAGCTCTTCCAGGGCGAACGGCAAATGCCAGGCTGGCAGATCGGGCAAATACTGCTGCACCGCCTGGAACTGGCAGAAGAACAGCCAGTTGGGGTCGACCCCAACAACCATGTCGGCACCGGCGCCGAGCATGCGCCACTGGTAATAACCATTGCCGCAACCGACATCGAGTACGCGCTTGCCCTTGAGGTCCAGGTGCGGGCTGACCCGCGACCATTTCCAGTCCGAACGCCATTCGGTGTCCACATGCACGCCGAACAGATCGAACGGCCCTTTGCGCCAGGGCGACAGGCCCATCAGCGCCTCACGCATCCGCGCGCGGGTGGCATCGTCGCAGTCGCAGTCCAGGCGCAGCCCGTTGACCAGGTCAATTTCGCTCGGTTGCACGGCGGGCAGGGCGTCGAGCGCGCCGCGCCAGCGGTCGAGGTCGCCGTGGCCTTTTTCCAGTTTGGCTTCCAGCTGTGCTTGCAGGCCTTGCGACCAGGAAGCCAGGGGCGTACCCGCCAGGCGGCGGACAAGGGGGGATAGATCGATCATGGCAGGGCTATCAGCGAGGCGAAATTAAGGCATTGGAACCACGGCACCACTTTCGAGAACCCGGCAGCGCGCAGGCGCGCCTTGTGGGTCTCCAGGGTGTCTGGCTTCATCACGTTTTCGATGGCGCTGCGCTTCTGGGCAATTTCCAGTTCGCTGTAGCCGTTGGCCCGTTTGAAGTCCAGGTGCAGTTCATTGAGCAGGGTCTGTTCGTCGTCGTCGGCGAAGTGCAGCTTTTCCGAGAGGATCAACGCGCCACCCGGCAACAGCGCCTGCCGAATACGGCCAAGCAGTTCGAGGCGCTGATCGGGGGCGATGAACTGCAGGGTGAAGTTCATCGCCACCACCGAGGCCGGCTCGAAGGGCAGGGCGAGGATGTCGGCTTCCAGCACGTTCACTGGCAGCAACTCCTGGAACATCGAGTCCTGGGCCGTGAGGTACTGGCGGCAGCGTTCGACCATGGCCGCAGAGTTGTCGACGGCGATTACCCGGCAACCATCATTGCGCACATGACGGCGCAGTGACTGAGTGACGGCGCCCAGCGAAGCACCCAGGTCATACAGCGTGCTGTTCGGCTGAGCGAAGCGTGCGGCCAGCACGCCGAGGTTCTCGACGATGGTCGGGTAGCCCGGCACCGAACGCTTGATCATGTCTGGGAATACGCGCACCACGTCTTCGTTGAAGGCGAAATCGGGTACCTGCTCCAGGGGGTGGGCGAAGAGGCGGTCGGGGGATCGATTCACAGCGGGCTCAAGGCAAAGGCAAACGGTGTCGCATTTTAGCCAAAAGCCAAGGTGCTGACCACGGCTGTCTGTCCTACAAGGCCTGCTCGCTAATTCATACCGCCGGTGTGGATATCCAACCATTCAAGCGTACTCGGTCTTTGGCGTAACTTTGAGGTGCAGATAAAATTAACTTAAGCGGGATGTTGTCATGGAAACATTATCGAATGAAACCCAAACCGCCGGAGGTAAACCCATTGATGAATTGGACGCAAAAAGCCAGGCGACCATTTTGCCGGAGCAATACTTTACGTTTCTGGCGGGAAAGGTGGGGAGTCATTCTCAGGGGGCCGGCCTGCTGACATCTGAAAACCTGCAAGTCATTAAACGCTATGCGCGTACCGTGCGCACGTTATCCCGGCGTGAGGAAGATATCAGCGAAGAAGTCGACTATGAGGCATTGGGTATCGAGGTCAAAAGAATTTTTAATCTGAACACGTTGTTGCATCGGCACGTGGACGAATGGGACAAACTTGAACGGCAGGTCAAAGAGCTGGGGCCGGAAATCGAGATGTTCGCCGACTCCATGATAAGCCGTGGCGCCGCATTGATCACAAGTATCGAGAAAACACCCGCTTTCAAGCGCATTGCCAGTGAAAAAGAAGCGCAAGGCAGCAATATATACACCTCCGAACTCACTGCCGAGGAGCGTAACCAAGTCCTGGCGGTCATAGAGAGGCGCTTGGGGGCGCTAATCGATGAGATCAGACAGACCCAGCAGCGTATTGGGGATGTTGATGCACGGGCGAGCTGGTTCCATAAGGAAATCGAACTCGAAATCAAACCGCAGCTGGTACGTGTCATCAAGAACATTGACGACAAGCTCAGTAACTCCAATATCAATGCGATGGTTGCCACACGCGACGAGTTGGATAGGGAAATCGAACGGTTAGGAAAGCAGTACAGTACCGAAGTCGGATACGCCTTTACCGGTTTGTTAGCGGGGCCGTTTGGCCTGATTATTACGGGAGGAATATTCGGTTCCCGGGCGGAAGACACGAGAAAGAGAAAAAATATTTTGATTAAGCAACGGGATGATCTGGCTGAGCGTTTGTCCAGTGTAGCGCCGATCATCAAGAGTTTTGAGCGCGTCAATAGTACGATCAGGGACCTGATGTTCAGAACGACCGATCTAATAAGTGCGACCCAGCGCTTGGCGGATATTTGGCTTTACTTGAACAAATTCGCGACGTCTTCGCTGGAAGAGTCAAAAAACTTGTCGACGAGCGCTGACCTGGAGGAGTTCGTGCAGGACTTTGCAGATGTCATCAGGCCTTGGGAAAGTATTGGTAATATTTGTCGCGTGTTGACGGAGCTGTTTAACAAAATCTCAAAGGAGGATAAATGAAATGTCAAATCAAACAGCCATTGCCGTGGGCAGTGCAGTGCCGGATTTCGTTGAGCTGAATCAACTGAGATACAAGGCGTTCGAGCTGTGCGACGAGTGGCAGGAGGAAGTGCTGCCGGGTGTCCAGGATCTTTGCCGGCAGTTGAAGGTTGTCATGCTCGATACCGATCGATCACTTCGGGATGCCGTGCTCAGTGGTACGGTGCTACTGGGCAATAAAGTATTCGCTCACTCCTCCGGCAAGGCGGTTGCAACGAGCAAGATCGCTGAAGTTTCCGAGAAGCAGGCAGCCCTGTGCAGCGGGCTGGCACAGAGAACCTTGCGCCTTGAACTGTTTTCATTGTCAGCAATTGACCAGCAAGTGCTACGCCTGGAGAAGTCAGTTGCCGAGCTCGAGCGGGGCATGCCCGACGAATTGCGAGTACAGGCGTTGGAGACCCAGCACGCGGACATCGTCGAAGCCATCGAGGCGTTCAATACTCCTACTGTCACCAAAGCCTTCAAGGGCCTGATCCCCAGTGAAGAGGACATTGATGCCGCTTCTGCGCTGTTCAAGGATCCGAGTGTCGACCCGAAGCTGTTGAAGTTTCTATCTCGTAAGTTGCAATCCCATCTGGACGCGCTCGAGGGCGCACAGACGTTCCATGAGTTGACCCAGGTACGCAAGCGGCTCTACGAGAAACTTCAGGAAGCCAGGCAGCTACGCGCTGACGCGCAAATGCGTAAAGACAAAACCCTGCGCGAACTGGGGGCGACCCGGGCATTGGCCGGTGTCGGTGCGATCAAGGATCAGTGGTTGCAATTGGTGCGCAAGGTCGAGGAGTACTGGCAATACTGCTCAAGCTTGCTCGCGGCAGGCATGGACAGCGACAAGGCGCTGATTGCGCTGGAGGACCTGTACCACTACCTGCAAGCGGTACAAAAGGCCTTCGAGCGCGCGTAGGCCGGTCACTGAACGGTGATTGCACAATCGAAGGTTTGCACGGGCCGCACTTCAGGGGCCCAGGGCTGCTGATAGACCAACACCAAATGCCCTTCCCCAACAGCGCGGGCTTCGAAGCGCCAGGAGGAAATGCCCGCGCTGCCAACGATACCGGCATCCTCGGGGGCGCTGTAAACCTCGGGGCCGAGGCTACGCAGTACATTCGAGGCGGGGTTCTGCACCAACCAGCGGTATCCGGTGGTGGGGTTGCTGGGCAGGGTCAGGGTCAGCGCCTGACCGACCTGCAGCCGCTTGGGGCATTCGCTTTCAGCGTCGAGTTGGACGGATTGCCTGGGCTGCTGGGCGCAGGCAGTCAGCAGGGCGAGGCTCAGGGGAACGAGCAGACGTGGGGCGGCCATGTTGGCTCCGAAGGCTGGCGATGGCCTGAGGATAACCGAACCACATGCAGATTTGTGCTACCTACCGGTATAGGCCGCTTCGCGGTTCGCGCCGCGAAGAGGCCTGCACAGAATCAAAACAGCACTTTCGCCACGTCGGCAAAGCGCTTGGCGAAATGCACCGTCAAGCCTTCGCGCAGGTAGTCGGGCAGTTCCTCGAAGTCGCCGCGGTTGGCCTCAGGCAGGATCAGCTCGAAGATCTTCTGTCGCTTGGCGGCAATCACCTTCTCACGCACACCGCCAATCGGCAGCACCTGGCCAGTGAGGGTCAGTTCACCGGTCATCGCTACGCCTTTTTTCGGCGCTTGGTCGCGTGCCAACGACAACAAGGCGCTGGCCATGGTAACCCCGGCGCTCGGGCCATCCTTGGGCGTGGCGCCCTCGGGCACGTGCAGGTGGATGAAGGCTTCGTTGAAATAGCCTGGGTCGCCACCAAACTGCTTGAGGTTGGAGCTGACGTAGCTGTAGGCGATTTCGGCGGACTCCTTCATCACATCACCCAGTTTGCCGGTCAATTTGAAACCGCGGTTGAGGGTGTGAATGCGGGTGGCTTCGATCGGCAGCGTGGCGCCGCCCATGCTGGTCCAGGCCAGGCCGGTGATCACGCCCTTGCCGGCCAGTACCTGTTCGCTGCGGAACACCGGCATGCCGAGCGCGGCCTCCAGGTCCTTGCTGCCAATCTTGAGTTTGGCATCGGGGTTTTCCAGCAACTTGACCACGGCCTTGCGCACCAGTTTGCCCAGTTGTTTTTCCAGCTGCCGCACGCCGGCCTCGCGGGCATAACCCTCGATCACGGTGCGCAGGGCACTGTCGCTGATGCTCAGGCTGGTCTTGGCCACGCCGGCCTTGTCCAGCTGCTTGGGCCACAGGTGGCGCTTGGCGATGGCCAGTTTTTCTTCGGTGATGTAGCCGGAGAGGCGGATTACTTCCATGCGGTCGAGCAAGGGCCCGGGGATCGAGTCGAGAGTGTTGGCGGTGCAGACGAACAGCACTTTGGACAGGTCCAGGCGCAGGTCGAGGTAGTGGTCGAGGAAGTCGACGTTCTGCTCGGGGTCGAGGGTTTCGAGCAGCGCCGAAGCCGGGTCGCCCTGGTAGCTCTGGCCCATCTTGTCGATCTCGTCGAGCATGATGACCGGGTTCATCACTTCTACATCTTTCAGTGCCTGCACCAGCTTGCCCGGTTGGGCGCCGATGTAGGTGCGGCGGTGGCCCTTGATTTCCGCTTCGTCGCGCATGCCACCGACACTGAAGCGGTAGAACGGCCGGCCGAGCGATTCGGCGATGGACTTGCCGATGCTGGTCTTGCCCACACCGGGCGGGCCCACCAGCAGCACGATCGAGCCGCTGATCTCGCCTTTCCAGGCACCCACGGCGAGGAATTCGAGAATGCGTTCCTTGATGTCGTCAAGGCCTGCGTGGTGTTGGTCGAGCACCTTGCGGGCGTGCTTGAGGTCGAGCTTGTCCTTGCCGTAAACGCCCCACGGCAGGGCGGTGGCCCAGTCGAGGTAGTTGCGGGTCACGGCGTATTCTGGCGAGCCGGTCTCGAGGATCGACAGCTTGCCCATCTCTTCGTCAATGCGCTTCTGGGCTTGCGCGGGCAAGGTCTTGCCTTCCAGGCGTTGCTCGAACTGTTCGAGGTCGGCGCTGCGGTCGTCTTTGGTCAGGCCCAGCTCTTGCTGGATGACCTTGAGCTGCTCCTTGAGGAAGAACTCGCGCTGGTGTTCGCCGATCTGGCGATTGACCTCGGCCGAGATCTCGTTCTGCAGGCGCGCCACCTCGACCTCTTTGCGCAGCATCGGCAGTACCTTTTCCATGCGCTTGAGCATGGGTACGCAGTCGAGTACTTCCTGCAGCTGGGTGCCGGTGGCCGAGGTCAGGGCCGCGGCAAAGTCGGTCAGCGGCGAAGGGTCATTGGGGCTGAAGCGGTTGAGGTAGTTCTTCAGCTCTTCGCTATAAAGCGGGTTCAGCGGCAGCAGCTCTTTGATCGCATTGATCAGCGCCATGCCGTAGGCCTTGACCTCATCGGTAGGCTCGGCGGGTTGGCGCGGGTATTCCACCTCGACCAGGTAGGGCGGGCGATGGTGCTTGAGCCAGGTGCGGATGCGTACGCGGGTCAGGCCCTGGGCGACGAACTGCAGTTTGCCGTTTTCACGGCTGGCATGATGCACCTTGACCAAGGTGCCGTACTCCGGCAGCGCCGAGGTGTCGAAATGGCGGTGGTCTTCGGGCGGCGTGTCCATGAAGAACAGCGCCAGGCAGTGGTCCGGCGTCTTGGCCACCAGGTCGAGGGTCTCGGCCCAGGGCTCTTCGTTGACGATCACCGGCAACACTTGGGCGGGGAAGAACGGGCGGTTGTGGATCGGGATCACGTAGACCTTGTCCGGCAGCTGTTGGCCAGGCAGTGCGAGGGCGTGGCCGGGTACGGCCTGGGTGTCGGTATGCTCGACTTCGCTGTGTTCGTCGGGGTGTTCCGGGAAATCCTGCTGGTCGTTCATGGTGCACCTGCGTGAATGACTATGGTGCTTAGATGGGGCGCGGGGGGATGGGTTTCAAGCTTCGCGTTAGAAGCTGCAAGCTCCAAAAAAAACGGGGCCATGCAGGCCCCGCTTTCTCTTGTGGCTTGTAGCTTGCCGCTAGAAGCTTAGTCGGCGAGTTTGTAAGCGATGATGTAATCACCCATCTTGGTGCCCAGCGAGCCGTGGCCACCAGCGGTCACCAGCACATACTGCTTGCCGTCTTTGCCGCTGTAAGTCATCGGCGTGGCCTGGCCACCGGCCGGCAGGCGGGCTTTCCACAGTTCCTTGCCGTTGTTGGTGTCGTAGGCACGCAGGTACTGGTCCAGGGTGCCGCTGAGGAAGCCGACGCCGCCAGCGGTGACGATCGAACCACCCATGCTCGGTACACCCACCGGCAGGCCGATCGGCACCGGGGTGCTGTCACGGGTGGTGCCGTTCTTGTGCTTCCACACGACCTTGTTGGTGAACAGGTCGATGGCCGCGACATAGCCCCAGGCCGGTGCCTGGCACGGTACGCCCAGCGGCGACATGAAGGGGTGCATGGTCACGGCATACGGTGCGCCGGTGTTCGGCTGCACGCCGCTGGTTTCGCTCTCGCGCTTGCTGCCGGCGGCCACTTGCTCGCGTGGCACCATCTTCGACACGAACGCCATGTAGTTGGGCGAGGTGAACAGCAACTGGCGCACAGGGTCGACCGACACGCTGCCCCAGTTGAACACGCCGACGTTGCCCGGATAGATCAGCGACCCCTGCTCGGACGGCGGGGTGTACTGGCCTTCGTAACGCAGTTCGCGGAACTGGATGCGGCACAGCATCTGGTCGAACGGCGTGGCACCCCACATGGCCTGTTCGGTCAGCTCAGGGCCGAGCAGGTTGAGGTCGGAGCGGGCCTGGGTTGGTGAGGTGTGGTCGCCTTTCACCGCGCCTTGTGGCGTCGGGATTTCGCGGATCGGCACGATCGGTGTGCCGTCGCGGCGGTCCAGCACATACAGGCTGCCCTGTTTGGTCGGCACGATGATCGCCGGTTTCACGCCGTCGGCGGTCTTCAGGTGGACCAGGGTCGGCTGGCTGCCGACGTCCATGTCCCACAAGTCGTGGTGGGTGAACTGGTAGTTCCAGCGGGCCTTGCCGGTGGCCAGGTCGAGGGCGACCACGCCGGCGCTGTACTTTTCGGCGCCGGGGGTGCGGTCGGCGCCCCACTGGTCTGGGGTCTGGTTGCCCAGCGGCAGGTAGATCATGCCCAGGTTTTCATCGACGCTGGCGATCGACCACATGTTGGCCGAGTTGCGGCTGTAGGTTTTGCCGGGTGCCAGTGGCTTGGTGTCGTCCGGGTTGTTGCTGTCCCAGTTCCACACCAGGTGGCCGTCGTGCACATCATAGGCGCGGATGACGCCGGACGGCTCGTTGGTCGACTCGTTGTCGGTAACATGGCCGCCGATGATCACCAGATCACGGGTGATCGCTGCAGGCGAAGTGGAATAGTAGCCGCCAGCGGTGAACGGGCCGATACCGGTGGTCAGGTCGATCACGCCTTGGTTGGCGAAGCCTTCGCAAACCTTGCCGTTGTCGGCGTTGATGGCGATCAGGCGGGCGTCGGCGGTGGGCAGGTACAGGCGGCGCGGGCAGGCCTGGGCGACGGCCTGGCCGGCGTCGGTGATTTTCGGTGCCGGGCTGCCGTCACGGCTGACGTAGTTGTTCTCGTCATAGTACGAAACGCCACGGCAGGTCATGTGGGCGAAGCCCTTGAAGGTGCCGACCGGGCTCTTGACCTGAGGGTCGTAGCGCCAGATCTCCGCGCCGGTGTCCGGGTCCAGGGCCAGCAGCTTGCTGTGCGCGGTGCAGGCGTAGAGCATGCCGTTGACCTTCAACGGGGTGTTCTGGTTGGTCAGCTCCACCGGGTCGTTGTCGGTCGGCAGGTCGCCGGTACGGATGCGCCAGGCTTCTTCCAGGCGGTAGGCGTTCTGCGGGGTGATCTGGCGCA
>Ga0213828_1001021_pt1 | contig 24487 bp, 17 predicted proteins | sample MC6MC0897MG_FD_180664 | JGI IMG/M metagenome (GOLD analysis project Ga0213828, IMG submission 180664) | Enriched soil aggregate microbial communities from Iowa State University, Ames, United States - MC6-MC0897-MG | ecosystem: Environmental > Terrestrial > Soil > Unclassified | place: USA: Iowa... | reverse complement strand
GAATTCCTCGGGGTTGGGGATGGCCTCGAATGTGGCCTTGCGCCCCGGCATCTTGTCGAGCGGCGCACAGACCAGCCGCAACTCGCGCGCGGCGGTTTCGATGTGACGGCTGACGTCGCTCCATTTGGCGGCTTCGCGCGCATAGGCCAGCCCCGCGACTTCCAGCGCGCGGCCGAAGTCCATCAACTGGTGCGTGGATACGCTGCTGCCCAGAAAGCGCGTGGCGGTGTCGGGCAACTGATGGGCTTCGTCGAAGATGACGGTGTCGGCTTCGGGCAGCAGGTCGGTGACGCCTTCTTCGCGCAGCATCAGGTCTGCCATGAAGAGCGCGTGATTGACGACGACGACGTCGGCCTCCTGCGCCTGGCGGCGCGCCTTGACGACAAAGCAATCGCGGATGCGCGGGCATTCCTGGCCCAGGCAGTTCTCGCGGGTGGACGTGACGCGTTGCCAGATGTCGGCGTCTTCGGGCACCTGCGCGAGGTCGCTGCGGTCGCCCGTTTTGGAGATGCCTGCGAACACCTGGATCTGGCGCAGCTGCTGGATTTCGGAGCGGGACTTGAGCGCGCGCTCGTCGCCCTGAAGGCGTTCGAGGTGGTAATGGCACACGTAGTTGCCGCGGCCCTTGAGCAGCGCGGCCGTGACGGGTGCAGCCAGCGCGGCGCGCACGCGCGGCAGATCGCGCGCGAAAAGCTGGTCTTGCAGCGTGCGTGTGCCGGTGGAAATGAGCACCTTGCCGCCCTGGATGAAGGCGGGTACAAGATAGGCCCAGGTCTTGCCGATGCCGGTGCCGGCTTCGGCCACGAGCGTGGCGCGGTCCTGGATGGCCTGGCCAATGGCCTGCGACAGTTCCACCTGCGATGGACGCGGCTTGTAGCCGGGCAAGGCCGTGGCCAGCGGCCCGTCCTCGTCAAAGAATTCGGATATGTCCAGGTCCAGCATTACAGCAGCCTAATGTAGGGCCCCAAATGATACCCGCTGGCGCGCCGGTTTCCTGCTTGCGGCCTGCCGCAATGCCCTTGGCAGAGGGACGGATCAGACACTTCGGCCACGTTCCGTAACAACGGCTTATGGCACAATCCGCCCCTCGTTTTCCCTTTTTGCCGTCGTATAGAGATGTCTGAAACTTCCACTATCACGAACGTCGCCACCGGCGTCGACAACGCCCGCATCGTCGCTCAGCTCGCCACCGAGTTGGGCGCCCGCGCCTCCCAGATCGCTGCGGCGGTGGAGCTGCTGGATGACGGCGCCACCGTGCCCTTCATCGCCCGCTACCGCAAGGAAGCGACCGGCGGCCTGGACGACACCGTGCTGCGCAACCTGGAAGTCCGTCTGGGCTACCTGCGCGAGCTCGAAGAACGCCGCGGCGCCATCCTGGAATCCATTTCGCAGCAAGGCAAGCTGACGCCCGAGCTGCAGCAGGAAATCGCCACGGCCGACACCAAGCAACGCCTGGAAGACCTGTACGCGCCGTACAAACCCAAGCGCCGCACGCGCGCCCAGATCGCCCGCGAAGCCGGCCTCGAACCGCTGGCCGACGCCATCCTGGCCGATCCCGCCTGCGATCCCGCCGCGCTGGCCGCGCAATATCTCAATCCCGAAGCCGCCATCAACGACGCCAAGGCGGCGCTCGATGGCGCGCGCGACATCCTGGCCGAACGCTACGCCGAAAACGCCGACCTGCTGGCCGACATGCGCGAGCACCTGTGGTCCACCGGCTTGGTCTACTCGAAGATGATCGAGGGCAAGGAAATCGAAGGCGCCAACTTCCGCGACTGGTTCGACTTCAACGAGCCGCTGCGCACCCTGCCCTCGCACCGCATCCTGGCGCTGCTGCGTGGCCGCCAGCAAGGCGTGCTCGAGCTGCGCCTTGGCCTGGAAGCCGACCTCGAAGCCCAGACGCCGCATCCGTGCGTGGCCCGTATCGCCAACTTCCTGAAGCTCGGCAACGGCCTGTTCGCACTGGACGCCACGCCGCGCGCGCGCTGGCTGGGCGAAGTCTGCCGCTGGACCTGGCGCGTCAAGCTCCTGACCGCATTCGAAAGCGAACTGATCGGCCGCCTGCGCGAAAGCGGCGAAGCCGAGGCCATTCGCGTGTTCGCCGCCAACCTGAAAGACCTGCTGCTGGCCGCGCCGGCCGGCCCCAAGGCCGTGCTGGGTCTGGACCCCGGCATCCGCACGGGCTGCAAGGTCGCCGTCATCGACAAGACCGGCAAGGTTGTCGACACCACCACCGTGTACCCGTTCGAGCCGCGCCGCGACCGCGAAGGCACGATCAACACGCTGGCCGCGCTGGTGGCGCGCCACAACGTGGACCTGATCGCCATCGGCAACGGCACGGCTTCGCGTGAAAGCGAAAAGCTCGTCGGCGACATGATGGAGCGCTTCCCCGACCTGAAGGTCACCCGCGTCGTCGTTTCGGAAGCGGGCGCGTCGGTGTATTCGGCCTCCGAAATCGCCGCCCAGGAATTCCCCGACCTCGACGTGACGCTGCGCGGCGCCGTGTCCATTGCCCGCCGCCTGCAGGATCCGCTGGCCGAACTGGTCAAGATCGATCCCAAGGCCATCGGCGTGGGCCAGTACCAGCACGACGTCAACCAGCGCGAACTGGCGCGCTCGCTGGACGCCGTGGTCGAAGACTGCGTGAACGCGGTGGGCGTGGACGTGAACACGGCGTCGGCCGCGCTGCTGGCCCGCGTGTCCGGCCTGAACTCGCTGCTGGCCAAGAACATCGTCTCTTTCCGCGACGAAAACGGCGCGTTCCCCACGCGCGAGGTCCTGCGCAAGGTTCCGCGCTTTGGCGAGAAGGCATTCGAACAGGCTGCCGGCTTCCTGCGTATCCCCAACGGCGACAACCCGCTGGACGCGTCGTCGGTCCACCCCGAAGCCTACCCGGTGGTCGAGCGCATCGTGGCCAAGATCAAGGCAGAAGTGAAGCAGATCATCGGCCAGCGCGAAGCCCTGAAGGGCGTGTCGCCGTCGGACTTTACCGATGAGCGCTTCGGCCTGCCGACCGTCAAGGACATCTTCGCCGAACTCGAAAAGCCCGGCCGCGATCCGCGCCCGGAGTTCAAGACGGCGCAGTTCAAGGAAGGCGTGGAAACGCTGAACGACCTGTACCCGGGCATGGTGCTGGAAGGCGTGGTGACCAACGTGGCCAACTTCGGCGCGTTCGTCGACATCGGCGTGCACCAGGACGGACTGGTCCACATCTCGGCGCTGGCCGAGAAGTTCGTGAAGGATCCGCGCGACGTGGTGCGCGTGGGCCAGACGGTCAGCGTCAAGGTGCTGGAAGTGGACGCCGCGCGCAAGCGCGTGGCGCTCACCATGCGCTTGAACGACACCGCCGCGCCCGCCCGCCGCAGCGCCGATGCGCCCAAGGGCGGTGATCGCCCGCGCCGTCAGGGCGATGGCGGCCGCAACGCAGGCGGCGGCGCAGCAGCGTCGCTGAACAGCGCCATGGCCGACGCGTTTGCCAAGTTGAAGCGCTGATCCGCTGATCCCTCGGCATCCCTGCTTTACCGAAATCCCGGCGCCCGAGGCGCCGGGATTTTCTTTTGGGCTGCACCTTCAGATCGCCTTCAGTCGCCCCTGCAACCTAGGGGCTTACCCCTAGATCACGCGCTTTTGTTGCGCTCCCGCAATTCGGCACCACAGAAATAAGTGAAAATATCTAATTGTGTCTAAATAATAAAAACCGGTATGACGCTGTCTTTCACTAAAGCGTTCACCGGCGACACAACCACCCGCGGTCAGGCGAGCTACTGCGCAAAGCGCCTGTCGGGGAGCAGCATCAGAACAAGAGCGCGCCCCCTGATAGCCCGGAGATCCGTTCCGTCATGCTCAGCACCATTACGCTCGCCGCAAACGAAACCGCAACCATCACCGACAAGGACGCCACGGCAAGCGGCGTCTACGGCGACGTGACGTTGGGTCAGTATTCGCATCTGATCGTCGACAGCGCCGCGGTCACCTTCAAGCACGTCACACTCGAACGCCTGGGCAGCCGGGTCATCGAACTGCGCAATGGCGCGCAACTGCATGTGGGCGCGCTGGGATTTGCCAGCATGGGCGCCAGCATCGTCTACCGCATCGGCATCGGCTGCGTGATCACCTACGACGCCAGCCAATGGGATCCCGAAGTCGTGGCCAACACCACGTTCGACTTCGCCAGCGAGGGCAGCGGCACGCTGAAGTATTTTCCGTTCATCAATCCGCAATGGCTGGACTGTCCCCACGTCACGGGCTATTCGGACGGCGACCAGCTTGAAATCGCGGGGCAAGGCCGCGTGCAGCGCTTTCAGGTGCGCGACGGGCGCATCGTCGCCAGCGCACGCCTGAACTGAATGCAAAACGGCGCGGATTGCCCGCGCCGTCTTTGTCCATCCGCTACCCGCTACCGGTTATTCCTGCGCCAGCGACAGCAGCGCTTCGCGCGTGCGCGCGATGCCCGCAGCCGGTTCGCCTTGCACGCCTTCGGGCGCGGTGGCGACCGTCACACCGTCGATCACCACCGCATAGCCCTGGGCATGTGCCTGCAGGACGCTGTCGGCGGGTTCGGACTGCAGGCGGCGCATCAGTGCGCCCGCTTCCTTGGGATCGGCAAAGCGCTGCGACAGCAACAGTTCCTCGCCATCGGCCGCCAGCAGGCGGAAGCGGAAGCCGCCGTCTTCGTCGCGGAAGCTGACGAATCGCGCGCCCTTGGACTTTTCCTTCTTGCCCTGGGCGCTCTTGCCCGCCGTAGCGGCGGCGCCCAACGTGCGCAGGCCCACGGCCTCGCGCAGTTCCTGCATGAACGGCACGGCAAGCTTGCGCGCCTTGGCGGCGCCCGCCTGCAGGATGTCTTCGATGCGGGCGGGATTGGCCATCAGATCGACGTACTTTTCGCGCATCGGGGCCAGCAGGTTTTCCAGGTGCTCGAACAGCGCCTGCTTGGCATCGCCCCAGCCCATGCCGGCCTCGAGCTGCTGGCGGAACGCCGCCGATTGCTCGGACGTGGCAAACGCGCGGTACAGCGTGTACAGATGGGACGATTCGGCGTCCTTGGGTTCGCCCGGCTCGCGCGAGTCAGTCACGATGCGCATCACCGAGGCGCGCAATGCGCTTTTGCCGCCTTCGAAAAGCGGAATCGTGTTGTTGTAGCTCTTGGACATCTTGCGGCCGTCCAGCCCGGGCAGCGTCGCCACATCTTCTTCGATGACCACCTCCGGCAGCGAGAAATACTCGCGGCCATACAGATGATTGAAGCGCTGCGCGATGTCGCGCGCCATTTCCAGATGCTGAATCTGGTCGCGGCCCACGGGCACCTTGTTGGCGTTGAACATGACGATGTCCGCAGCCATCAGGATCGGGTACGAAAACAGCCCCATGGTGATGCCGTCGTCCGGATCCACGTTCTTGGCCACGTTCTGGTCCACCGAGGCCTTGTAGGCATGCGCCCGGTTCATCAGGCCCTTGGCGGTCACGCAGGTCAGCAGCCAGCTCAGTTCGGGGATCTCAGGGATGTCCGACTGGCGGTAGAACGTCACGCGCTCGGGGTCCAGGCCCACCGCCAGCCACGTGGCGGCGATCTCAAGACGCGAGCGCGCCACGCGCGCCGGGTCGTCGCATTTGATGAGCGCGTGGTAGTCCGCCAGGAAGAAGAATGCGTCCACGCCGGGCTGCGTGCTGGCCTGCACCGCCGGACGGATCGCGCCCGCGTAGTTGCCGAGATGGGGAGTTCCAGTCGTGGTGATGCCGGTAAGGACGCGGGTGTTCATGAGGCGAGAAGGCGGTTGCTAGGGGAAGCCCTGAGTGTAACGTGCCGCAGCCCGGCCCCGCCCCGGAAAGACTCGAGGCCCCGTGTTTACAGCACCGCCAGCACTGGCGCCGCCAGCGCGCACAGGCCGCCCGCGGTCAGCGCGGCGCGCGGCCGGAAGGTCAGGAACCAGATCAGCAGCAGACCGGCGATGCTGAGGATGCCGATCCATTCGACCGTGCCGTAACTCCAGCCCCAGACCGCCGCCGACGCCCACAACGACAGCGCCAGCGACGCCCAGCCGAACAGCCGCAGCGGCAGCCGATGGCGGCGCGGCAAGGCGCGGTCGAACAGGTCTTCGTAGTGACGGTCCATGCCCAGGCACAGGGCGGAAAACCCTGCATAGGCCAGGCAGAAGGCGGCAAGCGTCATGGCGTATCACCTCGCGGTTCAAAAGCGGTCCGGTGCACGGCGGCCGGGACGGCGGGCTCGTGGGTGGGGGCTGGGGCGGTTGCCGGGGTATGGGCAGTGGCGGCGACGGCGGCCTTGACCGCTTCGTTGCGCGCGGCGCGCGGCTTGCCCGCCGTTCTGGCGGGCGCCTTGCGGGCGCGGGCGGCCTTCACCGCCATCCAGGCAAAGAAAAGGGCGCTGGCCAGGCACGTCAGGTCAAAGCCCGCCATCACCCAGTCGCCCTGCGGCAGGGAAACGCCCAGGTGCCGGTCGGTGGTCAGCGCATTGACCACGGGCACCAGCGCCAGCGCGGCGGCGGCGATGGCAAGCAGGTCCTGCCACTTGCGCCGCTGGAACAGAAACGCGTAGACCAGCGACAGCCCCCAGGCCATGAAGAAGGCGCGCACTTCCCAGACCTGGCGGCCGGGCATGTCGGCCGGCAGGAGCCGGTTGGCCAGGAACACCGCCGCCACGCCGAACACGACGCCCGCGATGGTGCCCGCATTCAGGCCATCGACCAGACGCAGCGAGAAGGCTTCCCGCGCGTCGCCCTGCCGCGCCTTCTGACGGCGCTTGGCGATCCACAGCACGAGGCCTGTGGCCACCATGGCCGTGCCGGCCAGGCTGACGATGAAATAGAACCAGCGCAGCAGCGGTTCGGCGAACAGGCCCAGGTGCAGGCCGGTGATGACGCCCGTGGTCACGACGGTGGCGCTGTGATCGTCCTCGGCCTCCTGCAGCGCGCCCGTCACCCCGTCAAAGCGCATGAAGGGCGCCAGCAGCCCGTACGACACGCCGTCACCCACGTTGCGCACCAGCGTGATGGTGGCGCCCGCATCGCCGGGGTTGTTGACGGTCACCCGCCCGAGGCGGCCCTGCCAATGCTGCTGGGCCTGTTCCACCAGCGGCGCGATGTCGACCAGCGGCGCCGGCTGGTTCTGCGGCGGCGTAATCTTGTTGGCCTTGAAGACCTCGCTCGTGAACTGGCGCGGATTGTCGTACACGGCCTGGATGCCCGCCGGCATCAGCATCACCATGAACAGCACCAGGCCGCTGAAGGTGATCATCAGGTGAAACGGCAGACCCAGCACGGACAGCACGTTGTGGCCGTCCATCCAGGCGCGCTGCCCGCCCTTGCCCGGCCGGAAGGTGAAGAAGTCCGCGAATATCTTCTTGTGCGTGATGATGCCGCTGATGATCGCCACCAGCATGAACATGCCCGCGATGCTGGCCAGCCAGCGCCCCCACGGAAACGCGGTCTCCAGTTCGAAATGGAAGCGGTAGAAGAAGTCGCCGCCGCGCGTCTGGCGCGCCGTCACGGGCTCGCCGGTGGCCGCATCCAGCTTGACGCGCACGAACCCGCGTTCACCCGGCTTGGGCTTGGGCGTCTGGTACAGCAGCTGGATGAGGGGCTCGCGATCCGAGGGCGGCGTGATGAACCAGCGCTTGGCGTCCGGCGCGTGTTCCGCCAGATAGCGCTGCGCCGTGGCAACGGCCTGCACTGCCGGCGCCGGCTGCGCTTGAACCTCAGGTTGCATCCAGCGCGTGATCTCGGGCCGGAAGAAGGCCAGCGAGCCCGTCAGGAACATGGCGAACAGCACCCAGCCGAAGATCAGGCCTGCCCACGTGTGCAGCCAGGACATGGACTGACGAATGCCCTCTTCGCCGGGATGCTTGTGCTTGGCCGCCTTCATGCCGCCACCAGCCGATGCGCCAGGAATAAACCGCCCAGCAGCGCGGCCGGGCCCAGGATGCCAGCCCAGGCGCGCCAGGCGCTGCGCGTGGCGAACACCCAGATCACGCCGCAGGCGTAGACCACGAAGGACAGCATCTGCGCCGCGGTCACGGCGTCGGCGCGCCCCATGGGCAGCCAGACCGCCAGACAGGCAGCCGCCGCCGAAGCCAGGGCGTAGCCGCCCAGGATGGCGGCCGTCGCGCGAGAGAAAACGGCCATTCTGTAGCGCATCATGCCTGCGCCGGCTGCGGGAGCTTTCACGGGAGTTCTAGGTGGTGGCGGGTCCGTGGCGGACCCGGGGTGGGGACGGGGTTTCCGAGCTTATCCGCCTTTCCCTGTATAAGGCCTGAATTATAACGATTCTCGTTAAGTCAGGAACGGCAGTCTCGGACCAAAGAAAAGGCGGCTCGCCGGGGAGCCGCCTTTTGGCGCTGCTTACCAGCGATACCGCAAGCTGGCCTTGATGGAGCGCTGGTAGCCGAACCAGCACCACGATTCGCCGGAGCACGACGCGATGTACTCCTTGTCGAACAGGTTCTGCACGTTCAGCGCCACCTGCATGCCCTTGAGCGCGGGCGAGGCGCGGCCCAGGTCGTAGTCCAGCATCAGGTCCACCAGCGTGACCTTCGGCACCTTCAGCGTGTTGGCTTCGTTCGCATAGGACGATCCGATGTAGCGCACGCCACCACCAACGCCCAGGCCGGCCAGCGGCCCTTCCTGAAGCTGGTAGCGCGCCCACGCCGACGCCTGTTGCGACGGCAGCGCGGCCGGGGTCTTGCCGGTCAAGTCGAAGCCGGCCGCATTGGGATAGGCCTTGGTGTACTCGTTGTTCATGATCGAGTACGCGGCAATCAGCGACAGTCCGCGCATCGGCTCGGTCTTGGCTTCGAGCTCGATGCCCTGCGTGCGCAGCTCGCCCGCCTGGATCGAGCAGCGGCCGCCGGCCGTGCCGCACACGTGCGTCGGATCCGGATCGGTGGTCGTCATGTTCTCGCGGCGGATGTCGAACGCCGCGAACGTGAGCAACGTGGCCGAACCCGGCGGCTGGTACTTGATGCCCACCTCGTACTGCTTGCCCTCGATCGGCTTGAACGGCGTGTTGTTCCAGCCCGTGCCCGACTGCGGCTCGAAGGATTCCGAATAGCTGAAGTACGGCGCCACGCCATTGTCGAAGTTGTAGATGGCGCCGATCCGGCCCGAAAAGGCTTCCGCTTTCAGCTTGGACGGGGTGACACGGCCGGAAGCGATGGCGGTCGTTTCACCCACGTTGCGCGACCAGTCATAGCGCCCGCCCAAGAGGAACGACAGACGGTCGATCTTGATCTGGTCCTGAAAGTACACGCCCGTCTGGTACTGCGTGGTGGACGCGTCGCTGGAGAACGCCGGCACCGGAATGTTCTGGAAGTTGTCCGGGTTCTTCACGTACAGCGGGGGCGCCGAGCCAAAGCCCGACAGCGTGTCGGTCTTGACGTGCTGATAGTCGAAGCCCACCAGCACGTTGTGGCCGATCTTGCCCGTGTTGAACCGCGCCTGCAGGTTGTTGTCGATCGTCAGCGCGCCAACGTCCACGTCCGTCGCGATGGAGGCGCGCTGGTGATACAGGTAGGTCGGGTCGGTGTATCCGTAATAGTTGGTCATCGCGCCGTAGACGCTACGGTACTTGGCGTCCGAATGCGTCCAGCGCAGGCTTTGCGACGCCTTGAAGGTGTCGTTGAAGCGATGGTCCAGGATGTAGCCCAGCGAATAGCTCTTGCGGTCGCTCTTTTCGAAATTGGCGTCGCCGTCGTAATAATCGGCCGGCAGACGGAAACCGTCGGGCGCGCGCAGCAGCGTGCGCATCGCCGGCACGGCGCCGTACGAGCCCATGTCGGGATCGTGCTGGAAGTTGGTCAGGATGGTCAGCGACGTGTCCGCATTGGGTTTGTACGCGAACGCCGGCGACACAAAGTAGCGGCGCTCCTTGGTGTCCTGAACCTGGCCGTCAGACATGTAGCCCGAGCCCACCAGGCGGTACAGGTATTTGCCCTCTTCGTCGATGGGGCCGCCGAAGTCGAAGTTGGCGCGGCGGAAGTCGTAGTTGCCGACCTGCAACTCCACTTCGCGCAGCGGCTCTTCCAGCGGACGCTTGCTGACCTGGTTCACCACGCCGCCCGGGCCGCCCTGCCCGTACATCACCGACGCCGGGCCCTTCAGGACGTCGACGCGCTCGAGGCGGAAGGCGTCGACCTGCGGCAGCGCATCGCGGCCGCCGAACACACGCAGCCCGTCCAGATAGGTGGACGCCGAGAATCCGCGCACGTTGAACTGGTCCAGGCGGGTCGCCGTGGCGCCGCGGGACTCGGTGGCAACGCCCGCCGTGTAGCGCAGCACCTGGTTCAGCGTCTGCGCGCCCTGCTCGGTGATCTGTTCGCGCGTGACGACGGACACCGACTGCGGCGTCTCGATCAACGGGATGTCGGTCTTGGTGGCGCTGGCGCTGGCGGTGGCCACATAGCCCACCGTGGGCGCAAAGGCGCTGTCCGACATGCCCGTCACCGTCACCGGCGCGAGCGTGTGCGTGTCGCCCGTGGAGACCGGCGCGGGCGCCAGCGTCCAGGTGTTGCCGGACTGCGCGCGGGCCTGCAGGCCGCTGCCCGCCAGGATGCGCGAGAAGCCCGCGCCCACCGTGTAAGAACCACTCAACCCATCCGAACGCCGGCCGCGCACCAGCGCCGGGTCGAACGACAGCACCACCCCGGCACTACGCGCGAACTGGGTCAGCGCGTCGGCCAGCGGCCCTGCGGGAATCTGGTAGCTGCGCTGGCCATTGGCGGTGGCTTGCGCACCTGCGGCAGGCGCCGGCTGCGCCCAAGCCGCCGGCGCACCGGCAAACAGCGCCCCGGCGCAGGTCGCGGCCAGCACAGCTTTACGGCCGGCCGTCATCGGTGTGCGCAGGCGCGGGTGGATTGAAGCGGACACAAACATCTCCCTGTACGGTGGTTTCTTTCTGCTTTCCGTACGGGGATGCAAAACCTGCAATGCGCCGGCAAGAAAATTTGTAACTCAGGCGCCGCTGGGGCCAACCTGCAGCCAGTACTGCGTGCGGCGCGTCACCGCGATGGGCAAGGTGTGTTCCAGCGCCTTGAGCGCGCGCTCGGCGTCGTCCAGTGGAAACACGCCCGACAGCCGCAATGCCGCCACCGCAGGATCGACGCGGATCACGCCCACCCGCTGGCGCGCCAGGTGCTCGGCAAAATCGTCCAGCCGCCACTCCTTGGCCACCACCATCCCGTCCACCCACGCCAGGCGATCCGGGTCCGACGCGCCACGGCGGACCTCGCCGTCGTCGGCGTAGGCAAGCCGTTCACCGGCGCTCAGTTGCGTCATCACGCCCTGGCGCAGCAGCGCGACGCTGCCTTCATATACGCCCACGCGCGAACCGTCCGCCGTGCGCCGCAGGTCAAACCGCGCGCGCTCGGCCCGCAGTTCGCCGTAGCCGGTATCCACGCGCAGCGCCTGCACGCCCGGGCGCGGCTCGGCCTGCACCAGCATCTCGCCACGCAGGAGATCGATGTCGCGCGCGCTGCCGCTGACGTTGACGCGCACCGCGGTATCGCTGTTCAGCGTGACGCGCAGCCCGTCCGCCAACGCCAGCGCACAGCGCTCGCCCACGCCGGTGCTGTAGTCGGCGACCAGCCGTTGCCACGGGGCATGGCGGTAGCCCGCCCACCCGGTGGCAGCGATGCCCGCGCCGGCCAGCAGACAGCGCAGCGCGGCGCGCCGGCCGTGCGAGGCAGGCGCATTCAGCGTCGAGTGCGCCAGGGCCGCCGGCACGCGGCGCGCATTGCGGCCGATGTCCTGCAGCCGATCCCACGCCACGCGGTGCGCGGGGTCCTGGGCCAACCAGGCCCGGCAGGATTCGTGGTCGCGCGCATCGTCAATGCCCGATTGCAGGCGCGCCCACCACGCGATGGCCTCGCGCACCACGGCATCGGACGGGCGGGCGTCCACAGGCGCGCCGTTGGCCGCGTCAGGCATGGATCGCCGCATAGCAGGCGGACATTGCGCGCACCATGTACTGCTGCACCGAACTCAGCGACACATCGAGGCGTTCGGCGATCTCGGGATACGTCAGGCCATCCAGCTGCGACAAGAGGAAGGCCGCGCGGGCCTTGGGCGGCAGCCCGTCCAGCAGGCGATCCAGCTGAACCAGCGCCTGCAGTTGCTCGGCCTGCGCCTCGGGCGACGGCGCATAGGATTCGGGAACGGTGGCCAGATAGGCCAGATACGCATGCTCCAGCGCGGCATGGCGCTGGTGATCGACCACCAGGCCTTTTGCAATGGTGGTGAGCAGCGCGCGCGCCTCGCTGGCGCGCACCTGCTTGCGGCCCTGGATCACCCGGACAAAGACGTCCTGGGCCAGGTCTTCCGCGCGGTGTTCGCAACCCAGCTTGCGGCGCAGCCACCCGAACAGCCACGGGCGGTGATCGCGATACAGGCCATCGACAGGCGCGACCTGGGCGTCGACGCACGGGGCCGATGAGGAAAGCAAGGTGGAAGACACGGTTTGAGACTGCGGCGCTGAACCAAAAGTCCCAAAATCTTAATTGATAATGACTTGCATTAACAATGATTGCGCCCACCCAGCCCCTGAAATGAGGACCGGATGAGGCTTTACTACAACGTCACGGCCAGACGGCGTTCCGATTCCAGGTACTCGCGCGACTGCATTTCCAGAATGCGCGACACCGTCCGGTGGAACTCGTTGGCCAGCGCGCCTTCCGTGTAGATCTCTTCGGGCTCGCATTCGGCCGACATGATGAGCTTGACGCGGTGGTCGTAGAACACGTCGATCAGCCAGGTGAAGCGGCGCGCCTCGGACGCCTGGCGCGGACCCATGCGCGGCACGCCCGACAGGATCACGGCGTGGAAGCGGTTGGCCAGTTCCAGGTAATCGTTCTGCGAACGCGGACCGCCGCACAGCGTGGCAAAGTCGAACCACACGACCGACCCGCCCAGCGCCAGCGCGCGGATCTCGCGGTGCTCGATGTGCAGCACCGGATCCTGCGGCGGCGTATCCGCCAATGCATCGAAGGCCGCCTGCAGCGCCTTCTGCGCGTTCTCGTCCAGCGGCGTGTGATAGCTCTGCACCTGCTCCAGCGAGCGGCGGCGGTAATCAATACCCGCATCCACGTTCATGACATCCATGCGCGACTGGATCAGCGCAATGGCGGGCAGCACGCGGTCGCGGTGCAGACCATCGGTGTACAGCGTGGACGGTTCGTAGTTGGACGTCATCACGAAGGACGTGCCGTATTCGAACAGCTTGAGCAGCAGGCGGTGCAGGATCATCGCGTCCGCCACATCGGACACGTGGAATTCGTCAAAGCAGATCAGCCGGTAACGCTTGGCCACGCGCTTGGCGACCTCGTCCAGCGGATCCTGCATGCCCTTCACTTCCTCAAGTTCGCGGTGCACGCCGCGCATGAACTCGTGAAAGTGCAGACGCGTCTTGCGCACGACGGGCACGGTGGCATAGAACGCGTCCATCAGGAAGCTCTTGCCGCGGCCCACGCCGCCCCACAGGTACACGCCGCGCGGCACGTCGGGACGGTTCAGCAGCTTTTTCAGCGCATTCGAGCGCATCGACTTGAACTTGACCCATTCGTCGTAATAGCGCTGCAAGCGGTCGATCGCCTTCTTCTGCGCGTCGTCGGGCTTGTAGCCGCGTTCGGCCAATGCGTGTTCGTAGTAGTCGCTGACGTTCATAGGGGAACCGGATCAAGCTGAAGGGAATAAAGAAAAGGGCGGGTCCTGGAACCCGCCCCCGGTCTTGCAGAAGTCAGACGCGGCTTAGAAGTTCAGCGCGCGCTTGTCCACGGCCAGAGCGGCTTCCTTCACGGCTTCCGACAGGGTCGGGTGCGCGTGGCAGATGCGGGCGATGTCTTCGGCGGCGCCGCGGAATTCCATGATGGTCACGGCTTCCGAGATCAGTTCCGAGGCCATCGGGCCCACGATGTGCACGCCCAGGACTTCGTCGGTCTTGGCATCGGCGATCACCTTGGCAAAGCCGGTGGTGTCACCCAGCGCGCGGGCGCGGCCGTTGGCCAGGAACGGGAAGCTGCCGGCCTTGTACTCGCGGCCTTCGGCCTTGAGCTGCTGCTCGGTCTTGCCGACCCAGGCGATTTCCGGCGAGGTGTAGATGACCCACGGCACGGTGTCGAAGTTGACGTGACCGTGCTGGCCGGCGATACGCTCGGCAACCGCCACGCCTTCTTCTTCGGCCTTGTGCGCCAGCATCGGGCCGCGCACCACGTCGCCCACTGCCCAGACGTTCGGCAGGTTGGTCTTGCAGTCGCCGTCGACGGCCACGAAACCGCGCTCGTCCAGCTTCAGGCCCACGGCGTCGGCGTTCAGACCGCCGGTGTAGGGCACGCGGCCGATCGAGACGATCAGCTTGTCCACGACCAGCTTCTGCTCGGCGCCCTTGGCGTCGACATAGGGCACGGTCACCGACTTGGCGGTCGCCTTGATCTCACCGATCTTGACGCCCATCTGGATGTTCAGGCCTTGCTTGGTGAAAGCCTTGAGGGCTTCCTTGGCCACTTGGCCGTCGGCGGCGGCCAGGAATTCCGGCATCGCTTCCAGGATCGTGACTTCGGAACCCAGGCGGCGCCACACGCTGCCCATTTCCAGGCCGATCACGCCGGCGCCGATGACGCCCAGCGTCTTGGGCACGGCGCCGATGTTCAGTGCGCCGTCGTTGGACAGCACGACCTTTTCGTCGAACGGCAGGCCGGGCAGTTCACGCGCCGACGAGCCGGTGGCGACCACGACGTGCTTGGCAACCAGGTCTTCCTCGGCGGTGCCGGTGACCTTGATGGCCCAGCCGCCTTCCACCTGGCCGCTGAACGCGCCCTTGCCGTGGAAGAACGTGACCTTGTTCTTCTTGAACAGGTACAGGATGCCGTCGTTGTTCTGCTTGACCACCGTGTTCTTGCGGCCGATCAGCGTGTCGAGCTTCAGGCTGACGCCCTTGACTTCGATGCCGTGCTCGGCGAAGTGGTGGTTGGCTTGTTCGAAGTGTTCGGACGATTGCAGCAGCGCCTTGGACGGGATGCAGCCGACGTTGGTGCAGGTGCCGCCGGGAGCCGGGCCGCCTTGGCCGTTCTGCCAGGCGTCGATGCAAGCGACCGACATGCCGAGCTGCGCGGCGCGGATGGCGGCGATGTAGCCGCCGGGGCCTGCGCCGATCACGACGACGTCAAATTGTTTGGACATAGTGTTCTCGCGAATGAGGGATGAAGAAGCGCACTTCCTGCCCAGCGCAGTCGGGCTGCGGGCCGGCGGGGAGCCGGCCCGGGCGCCGCGCGACCAGCAGGTCGGGCGCGGCGCCGGTCAGGGGCGTCGAGATTACAGGTCCAGCAACAGGCGCTGCGGATCTTCCAGGGCGTCCTTCATGGCGACCAGGCCCAGCACGGCTTCGCGGCCGTCGATGATGCGGTGGTCGTAGGACAGGGCCAGGTAGTTCATCGGGCGGATGACGATCTGGCCGTTTTCGACGACGGCGCGATCCTTGGTGGCGTGCACGCCCAGGATGGCCGATTGCGGCGGGTTGATGATCGGGGTCGACAGCATCGAGCCGAACACGCCACCGTTGGAGATCGAGAACGTGCCGCCGGTCATTTCTTCAATGCCCAGCTTGCCGTCGGCAGCGCGGCGGCCGAAGTCGGCGATGGTCTTTTCGATGTCGGCGATGGACAGCTGGTCGGCGTTGCGCAGGATCGGCACCACCAGGCCACGCGGGCTGCCGACAGCGATACCGATGTCGAAGTAGCCGTGGTAGATGATGTCCTTGCCGTCGATCGAGGCGTTGATCAGCGGGTACTTCTTCAGCGCGGCAACGGCGGCCTTGACGAAGAACGACATGAAGCCCAGCTTGATGCCGTGTTCCTTTTCGAACTTGTCCTTGTACTTGGCGCGCAGGTCGATCACGGCCTGCATGTTGACTTCGTTGAACGTCGTCAGGATGGCGTTTTCTTGCTGCGATTGCAGCAGGCGCTCGGCGATGCGGGCACGCAGGCGGCTCATCGGCACGCGCTGTTCCGGACGGCCATCCAGCGACAGCGTGGTCGGGGCGGGCGCGGCGGCGGCCTTGGCCGGTGCGGCCTTGGCGGGAGCGGCGCTGGCGGCCAGGGCGTCGCCCTTGGTCACGCGGCCGTCACGGCCCGAACCCGCCACGGAAGCGGCGTCAACGCCCTTCTCGGCCAGGATCTTCGAGGCGGCGGGCGAAGCGACGCCGGCGGCGGCCGTCGAGGCCGGTGCAGCAGCGGCGGGCGCGGGAGCAGCAGCGGCTTGCTCGGCGGCCTTCGGGGCTTCAGCCGGCGCGGTGGCGGCGGCGCCAGCCTTGGCGGCGGTGTCGATGCGGGCCAGCACTTCGCCCGAGGTCACGGTGCTGCCATCGCCCTTGACGATTTCGGCCAGCACGCCCGAGGCGGGGGCCGGCACTTCCAGCACGACCTTGTCGGTTTCGACTTCGATCAGGATTTCGTCGGCTTCAACGGCAGCGCCCGGCTGCTTCTTCCAGGTCAGCAGGGTCGCTTCGGAAACGGATTCGGAAAGTTGGGGAACGACGACGTCGGTAATAGCCATTTTGTTTATTCCGTAGAGAGTATGTTCTTGTCACGCGGCGCGGCAAGGTTCGAAACGGGGTTCCGGAACACTTGCCGCCCGCGGCGCGTGCATCAAGTAAAGGTTACTTCGTCAACATGACCTTGAACTTGGGCGCGAAGGCCGTCTCGATCAGGGCCTTCTGCTGCTCCTGGTGCTTGGCCAGGTAGCCCACGGCCGGCGATGCCGACGCGGCACGGCCTGCGTAGCCAAGCTTCTGGCCTTCGACCATGTTCTCGTACACGTGATGCTGAACGTAGAACCAGGCGCCTTGGTTCTGGGGCTCGTCTTGCACCCAGATCACTTCGGTTGCCTTGGGGTACTTGCGCAGTTCGGCTTCGAACGACTTGTGCGCAAACGGATACAGCTGCTCGACGCGGATGATGGCGACGTTGTCGGCGCCACGCTCGCGGCGGGCGTTGACCAGGTCGTAGTACACCTTGCCCGAGCAAGCCAGCACGCGCTTGACCTTGCCGGCGTCGATGGCCTCGTCGACCTCGCCGATGACCGGGCGGAAGCTGCCGCCGGCCAGATCGGTCAGGGGCGAACCGGCGTCCTTGTTGCGCAGCAGCGACTTCGGCGTGAACAACACCAGCGGCTTGCGGAACGGGCGGATCATCTGGCGGCGCAGAACGTGGAAGATCTGCGAAGCCGAGGTCGGCTGAATCACTTGCATGTTGTTGTCGGCGCACAGCTGCAAGAAGCGCTCGATGCGGCCCGACGAGTGCTCGGGACCCTGGCCTTCGTAGCCGTGCGGCAGCATCAGCGTCAGGCCCGACTGGCGGCCCCACTTGGCTTCGCCGGAGCTGATGAACTGGTCGATCACGACCTGGGCGCCGTTGACGAAGTCGCCGAACTGGCCTTCCCAGATGACGAGCGTGTTGGGCTCGGCGCTGGAGAAGCCGTACTCAAAGCCCAGCACAGCCTCTTCGGACAGCACGGAGTCGATGACGGTGAACGGGGCCTGGCCTTCCGACACGTTCTGCAGCGGAATGTAGGTGCCGTCGTTCCAGCGTTCGCGGTTCTGGTCGTGCAGCACGGCATGGCGGTGCGTGAACGTGCCGCGGCCCGAATCCTGGCCGGTGATGCGGATGGCGTAGCCCGAGGAAACCAGGGTCGCGAAGGCGAGGTGCTCGCCCATGCCCCAGTCCAGGTTCATTTCGCCCTTGGCCATGGTGCGGCGGTCGTTCAGCAGCTTGGCGACCAGCGGGTGCACCGTGAAGCCTTCCGGCACGGTCGTGATGCGTTCGCCGATGCGCTTGAGTTCAGCCAGCGGCACGGCGGTGTCAGCCTGGTCGGTCCACTTGGCGCCCAGGAACGGCGACCAGTCGATGGCGTACTTGCTCTTGTAGTCGGTCAGCACCGGTTCGATGGTGCGCTGGCCGTCTTCCATGAGCTGGCGGTAGTCCTTGACCAGCTGATCGGCTTCGCCGTCGGCCAGCACGCCCTGCGTGGTCAGCTTGTCGGCGTACAGCTTGCGCGTGCCGGGATGGTGGCCGATGCGCTTGTACATCAGGGGCTGCGTCAGCGACGGCGTGTCTTGCTCGTTGTGGCCCAGCTTGCGGAAGCAGACGATGTCCACGACGACGTCGTGGCGGAATTGCAGACGGTAGTCCAGCGCCAGCTTGGTGACGAACACCACGGCTTCGGGATCGTCGCCGTTGACGTGGAACACCGGGGCTTCGATCATCTTGACCACGTCGGTGCAATACAGCGTCGAACGCGAGTCACGCGGGTCGGACGTGGTGAAGCCGATCTGGTTGTTGATGACGATGTGCAGCGTGCCGCCCGTACCGTAGCCGCGCGTCTGCGCCAGGTTCAGGGTTTCCATCACGACGCCCTGGCCGGCAAAGGCCGCGTCGCCGTGCACCAGCACCGGCAGCACTTGCTTGCCTTCGGCATCGCCGCGGCGTTCCTGGCGGGCGCGTGCGCTGCCTTCGACGACGGGGTTGACGATTTCAAGGTGAGACGGGTTGAAAGCCAGCGACAGGTGGACGGGGCCGCCGCGCGTGGACAGGTCGCTCGAGAAGCCGTTGTGGTACTTCACGTCGCCGTCGGTCAGGCCTTCGGCGTGCTTGCCTTCGAACTCGGCGAACAGGTCGCCGGGCATCTTGCCCATGATGTTCACGAGCAGGTTCAGGCGGCCGCGGTGGGCCATGCCGACCACGATTTCCTGAACGCCGTTTTCACCGGCGTGGTTGACCACTTCGTCCATCGAGGCGATGAAGCTTTCGCCGCCTTCCAGCGAGAAGCGCTTCTGGCCGACGTACTTGGTGTGCAGGAAGCGTTCCAGGCCTTCGGACTCAGTCAGCTGCTGAAGGATGTGGCGCTTTTCTTCCGGCGTGTACGTGGGCGCGCCCAGCGTGGTTTCCAGGCGTTCCTGGATCCAGCGCTTGGCGGCGGGGTCGGAGATGTGGGTGAATTCTGCACCGATGCTGCGGCAGTACGTGTCGCGCAGCGCCTTCAGGATGTCGCGCAGCGTCATCGTGCTGGCGGTCGTGAAGTAGGTGTTGGTGGCCGAGTACGTCTGGTCCAGATCGGCTTCGGTCAGGCCGTAGAAGGCGGGATCGAGTTCCGGGATCGGCGGACGTTCCTGGCGCTTGAGCGGATCCAGATCGGCCCAGCGCGAGCCCAGCGAGCGGTAGGCGGCAATCAGCGATTGCACCGAGACCTGCTTGCTGGCGACGCTCAGATCGGGTTCGGCCGCGCGTTGCACGAAGGCATTGGCCTTGGCGCGCTGGGCGAACGATTCGACGATGGGAGCATGGGCCTGGTCGCGAGTGGATTCCTGGCCGTCGGTTGCGGGAGCGTGCTGCAATTGGTCGAAGTATTCGCGCCAGTTGTCAGGTACCGAACCGGGATTATCGAGGTAGGCTTCGTAAAGCTCCTCGACATATGGGGCATTACCCCCAAAGAGATAAGACGTGGATAGAGATTCTATTTCCGAAGACATATCGCTTCACCTTTACGAGTGCTTCACTCGAGACGATGCAGGAAAACCTTCCGCGACACGGGCTTCCCGTTAGGCGGATAGCAGGGGCAGAAGGCGCGTACAAGCCTTGAAAGCCTATGGTCGAGAAGTATAACCCTTTGAGTTTATGGGCGTCTTCCTGCATTTCTGTGACGCAAAAGGCCTTTCGGAATGCTGTCATGCGGCAACGGAATGTCCGTCCAACCCCTTCCATTGCGCCGTCTACGCGCTACCAAAATCCGTCAATGCAAAATGCGGCAGCGCGTCATTTCAAATAACAGAAAAGATGAGTGTTGCGTTTACGCGTCGTCAAACCGGCAGCGCGGTGGTCGACATGATCTCTTTGAGCACGAAAAAAGTACGAATCTGGCGTACGCCGGGCAGCTTGATGATCTCGCCCGCATGCAGCTTGTTGAAGCGTTCCAGGTCCCGGATACGCAACATCAGGAAATAGTCGAATTCGCCCGCCACCAGATGGCATTCCAGGCAACCGCTGATGCCCTTGGCCGCTTCCTCGAAGTCTGTGAATGAATCGGGCGTCGAGCGATCCAGCACCACGCCAACGATGACCAGCGTAGCCATATCGACGTCAGCGGGCTCCAGCAACGCGACCGTCTTTCGGATGACGCCTTCGCTCTTCAACCTTTCCACGCGCCGCAGGCACGCTGCCGGGCTCAGATGCACGCGGGCGCTCAAATCCAGATTGGTGATCTGCGCATCGTCCTGAAGAATGCGCAGGATCTGGCGGTCGATGCGGTCCAGCGTGAAAACGGCGGTCATTGGCTGCGTCCCTGAAAATTAAATTTCGCCTGGATTTTTATTTTGGAAATATTAGATCCATTAAACGCAGATAACGACCTTTCGATTCGGCGGATTTAAAAAATACGCAATTGACCCCTCAACCCCATGATTTCTATGATTTTTGCGAACCCCGCCGCAACGCCGGGCCCGCCCGAATCACCAGGAGCCACCATGGATCTGCAACGTTTTCCCCGTCATCGCCTGACCTTTGGCGATACCCCGATCGAAAAGCTGGAGCGCTTGTCGCAGCATCTGGGCGGCAAGGTCGAGATCTACGCCAAGCGTGAGGACTGCAACAGCGGCCTCGCCTTCGGCGGCAACAAGCTGCGCAAGCTCGAATACCTGATTCCGCAGGCGCTGGAACAAGGTTGCGACACGCTCGTCACGATTGGCGGCATCCAGTCCAATCACACGCGGATGGTCGCGGCGGTGGCCGCCAAACTGGGGTTGGCCTGCGTGCTGGTCCAGGAGAACTGGGTGGACTATTCCGATGCGGTCTACGACCGCGTCGGCAACATCATGATGAGCCGCCTCATGGGTGCGGACGTGCGGCTGGTCGATCAGGGCTTTGACATCGGCTTTCGCCGCAGTTGGGAAGAGGCGCTGGAAGAAGTGAAACGCCGCGGCGGCAAGCCCTATGCGATTCCGGCGGGCGCGTCCGATCACGAATTGGGCGGGCTGGGCTACGTGGGCTTTGCCGAGGAAGTGCGCCGCCAGGAAGCCGAGCTGGGATTCAAATTCGACTACATCGTCGTGTGCGCGGTCACGGGCAGCACGCAGGCCGGCATGGTGGTGGGTTTTGCGGCCGACGGCCGCGCCGATCGCGTCATCGGCATCGATGCGTCCGCCACGCCGGACCAGACCCGCGCGCAGGTCCTGCGCATCGCGCGGCGCACCGCCGACCTCGTCGGCTTGGACAAGCCCATCGAAGACAAGGACGTGGTGCTGGACACGCGCTACGCCTATCCCGCGTATGGCCTGCCCTCAGCCGAAACCAACGACGCCATCCGCACGTGCGCTCGGCTGGAAGGCATGATGACCGATCCCGTGTACGAAGGAAAATCCATGCAGGGAATGATGGACATCATCCGCAAAGGCGAAATCCCCCCCGGCTCGAAGGTCCTGTATGCGCACCTGGGAGGGGTGCCGGCGATCAACGCCTACAGCTTTCTCTACCGCAACGGATAGCGGCGGATTCGGCGTCACGGGGTGGCCTTGCGGGGACTTGCGTTGACGTTGCAGCCCTGCCCGCCCGCCATGGGAAACCCATGGCGGCGCGCCGCTGCCGCCACGATCAGCGTCGCCCCCAGCAACAGCACCAGTGCGGGCGCAAAGGCGGCGACGCCCACGCCTTCGAGCAGGAGGCCGCCGATCACGCCGCCGCCCGCGATCGCCAGATTCCAGGCCGTGACCAGCATCGACTGCGCCACATCGGCCGACTCGCCCGCGGTCTTGGCCAGTGCAGTCTGGAACAGCGTCGGCGCCCCGCCAAACGCCAGGCCCCATGCCGCCACCGCCGTGGTCACCGCGGCCGGATCATTGCCGCTGATGCCCAGGACCAATGCCGACAACGCGAACAGCACCGTGCTGGCCAGCGTCATCACGCGCAGGTGGCTGTCGATGAGAACGCCGATGACCCAGAGCCCGATCAACGACGACAGACCGAACACCAGCAACATCACGTCCGTGCGGTCCTCCATGCCGCGCGCCGCCAGGAACGGCGCGATGTAGGTATAGAGAATGTTGTGCGCCAGGACGAATGCGAACACCACGAACAGCACCGCGCGCACGCCCGGCAGGGTGAAGACGCGGCGCAGCGGCGCGCGCTTGCCCGCAGCCTGGCCCGCAACGTCCGGCACCTGAATGCGCACCCATGCCATCAGGATCAGCGCCAGCGCGCTCATGATGCCGAAACACCAGCGCCATCCCACCAGGTTGCCCAGAAAGGTGCCCGCCGGCACACCCAGCGACAACGCCAACGGCGTGCCCACCATCGCGATGGCGATGGCCCGCCCTTTCTGATGCTCCGGCACCATGCGCGCAGCGTAGCCCGCGGCCAGCGCCCACAGCAGCCCGGCGGACACGCCGGCGACGAAACGCGCCGCCATCGTCAGCACATAGCTGGCGGACACCGTCGTGATGGTGTTGGCGATGACGAAGCCGGCGATCGCGGCCAGCAGCAACGGGCGGCGGCGCACGCCTCGCGTCGCGGCGGTCAACGGTATCGCCGCCACCAGCGAACCGATCGCGTAGATCGTCACCAGCTGTCCGGCCATCGCTTCGGAAATAGCCAGCCCCGCGCTGATCTGCGGCAACAGGCCGGCCGGCAGGGCTTCCGTCAGGATCGTGACGAAACCGGCCAGCGCCAGGGCCAGCAGTGCTGCAATGGGAAGACGCGCCTCGCGCGCGCCGGGGCCGGAGGCCGCCGCCTGATTACCTGCCATGTTCTGCCTTTTGATTGGCCGGCGGCGGGTGGAAATCCCCGACGCCAGCACGTGTTGTGGGAAGGCAGCCATGTTGGCGGCAAGTGCAGTCCGGGACAATAATGCCGGTGTTCAAAACATATCTGACAAATTGTCCTGAATCGCATCATGGTTGAATCGCTCAGCGCCATTGCCGCCTTCGTGCAAGCCGCCGAAATGCGCAGTTATTCCGAAGCCGCTCGCCATCTGGGCGTGTCGGCGTCGGCGGTGGGCAAGAGCGTCTGCCGGCTTGAAACACGCCTGGGCGTGCGCCTGCTCCATCGCAGCACGCGCAGCATCACCTTGACCGCCGAAGGCGCCGTTTTCCTGGAACGTTGCCGGCGCATCCTCTGCGAGCTCGAGTCCGCCGAACTCGAACTCTCCGAAACGCGCCAGGCGCCGCAAGGCCGATTGCGCATCAGCCTTCCGCTCGTCGGCATGCTGGTCATGCCGGCGTTGACCGCGTTCATGCACCGCTATCCCGCGATCGAACTGGACGTGGATTTTTCAGATCGTCTGGTGGACGTCATCAATGAAGGCTTCGACATCGTGATGCGCACGGGCGAGCCGACGGACTCGCGGCTGGTGTCGCGCCCGGTCGGCAACTATCGTTTGCTGCTTGTCGCCGCGCCGGGCTATCTGGCCAGCCGCGGCACGCCGCGCGGTCCGGCCGACCTGCAGCATCACGCCTGCCTGCAGCACCGATTCCCCAGCACCGGCAAGCTTGAACCGTGGCCGCTGAAGCGCGACGCAGGCATGCCCGAATGGACAGTGCCCGCGTCGATGGTGTGCAACACGTCCGCCGCCCTGCTGGATGTGGCGGTGGCGGGCCTGGGCATCGCGTGCCTGCCCGATTTTCTGGTGCGGCCTGCCTTGCAGCGTGGCGAACTGGTTTCGGTGCTGGACGCCCATGTCGAACACCAAGGCACATTCCGGCTGCTGTGGGCGTCCAGCAAGCATCTGGCGCCCAAGCTACGGGTGTTCATCGACTTCATGGGCGAGGAATTGTTCAAGGGGCGCGACGCCGCGCCAGTATGAAAACCGCGGCGTAGGGCATTCGCCGATGGCCGGCGGCTGGTATTTGATGTACATACTTTGTATACATGATCGAACCCTCGCCCTGGAGGACCGATCAGCTCCTCCATGCAACCACCGCCGTCCCGCCGATGCCCCTCTACGACACCACGCTGCCCTACCCCCGCGACCTCGTCGGCTACGGACGCAATACGCCGCACGCGCAGTGGCCGGGCAACGCGCGGATCGCCGTGCAGTTCGTGCTGAACTACGAAGAAGGCGGCGAGAACAGCGTGCTGCATGGCGACGCCGGCTCCGAGCAATTCCTGTCTGAGATGTTCAACCCGGCCAGCTATCCGGACCGGCATCTCAGCATGGAAAGCATCTACGAATACGGGTCACGAGCGGGCGTGTGGCGCATCCTGCGCGAATTCGAAAAGCGGCAGCTGCCGCTGACGGTGTTCGGCGTGGGCATGGCCCTGCAACGCCACCCCGATCTGACGGCTGCCTTCGTGGAACTGGGCCATGAAATCGCCTGCCATGGCTGGCGCTGGGTCCATTACCAGGACGTGGACGAGGCCACCGAACGCGAGCACATGCGGCTGGCCATCGACGCCATCACCACGCTGACCGGCACGCGCCCGCTGGGCTGGTACACCGGACGCGAC
>Ga0213828_1001018_pt1 | contig 24526 bp, 18 predicted proteins | sample MC6MC0897MG_FD_180664 | JGI IMG/M metagenome (GOLD analysis project Ga0213828, IMG submission 180664) | Enriched soil aggregate microbial communities from Iowa State University, Ames, United States - MC6-MC0897-MG | ecosystem: Environmental > Terrestrial > Soil > Unclassified | place: USA: Iowa... | reverse complement strand
TTCGGGAACTCCGAAACAGGTTGTAACAAGGCATAAAAGGCTTGATACCGATGTTGAACGTTTGATTACAGAAAATTTCACGTATGATCATCAAAACAGATTGTTAACGCATACGCATCAGGTTGATGGAAATACTGTGGAATATCTAGCCCAAAACGAATACAACGAACTTTCACAGCTAAAAAGCAAGAAAGTAGGCGGAACAAGTGCAGGAAACGAACTTCAGACGGTAGATTATACCTATAACATCCGAGGCTGGATGACAGGAATCAACAATCCGAATGATTTAAGCGGAGGTGATTTGTTCGGATATAAAATTAAATATAACAACCCTGAAAATACAGGTATCTCCGCAGGAAGATTCAACGGAAACATTGCCGAGATCGATTGGGCAAAGAACCATGCGAGTTCTCCCAATGTAAGACGATATAATTATGATTATGACGGTCTTAACCGACTAAAACATGCCGGATTTTCGGAACCTTCCAGTTATAATCTTTCAGAAAAATTTTACGATGAAAAAATTACGTACGATCTGAATGGAAATATTCTCTCATTATCCAGAAATGCACCATCACATTATAATACACCGGAACAGATAGACGATCTTACTTATGAATATGGAGGAAACCGGCTTATCAGCATTAATGATGGGACAACAAATCCTTCGGGCTATGAAGGCGGAGGAAATACTGTTGATTACGATGACAATGGCAATATGATCAAAATGCCAGATAAGATGATTGAAGAAATTCATTACAACCACCTTAATCTTCCTAATAAATTCATAATTAATAATCAATCGACGAGTAACAGTTACTTGTATCGTGCGGATGGTACAAAACTTCACAAAGCTTACATCTCAAGCTCCAACGGTGTAATGTATGCAACATCCACAGAGTACCTTGACGGGTTTCATTATGCAACCTCCAATGGCAATGAACTGGGAGCGATGTATGCAGAAGCGGGCGGCACGGCTTACGAACCTGAAGCATTTATGCAGATCATACAAGATATGGGCTATCAAAACCAACTGAAATTTGTACCCACAGCAGAAGGCTTTTATGATTTCGAAAATAATGAGTACATTTATCAGTATAAAGATCATTTAGGAAATGTTAGAATGAGCTATAAGAAGGAAGGGAATGATCTCTTGGTTACCGATAGTAATGATTATTATCCTTTTGGAATGAGCTTTATTAGAAATGCAGAGGAGGTGGCTTATTTTGGAACAGGAAGTTATAAGAACTATAAGTACCAAGGACAGGAATTACAGGAAACTGGTTTTTACTCATTTAAGTGGAGAAATTACATGCCCGATGTGGGAAGGTTCTTTAATATTGATCCGCTTGCAGAAAAATATCCAACTTGGGCTCCTTATGTATTTAGTGGTAATAGGGTTGTCGATGCAAGGGAATTGGAGGGTTTAGAACCTCATGTTTTATTTAATACTAGAGAAAATGCTGCTGCAAATTTCGGTAAACAATATAATGGTAAATCGATCAAGCAGAATCAAGAATATATAAGTATTATTTATTCTCGAAAAGTGGAAGGTAAATTATATTATGCTTACAAAAATCCAGTTGGAGGAACTCAAGCTAAAGCAAATGTTACGGTTGATTCTCCCGAAGGAACAAGTGTTGTTGCTGCAGTTCATACACATGGTAAATATTTAGAAGCATTTGCAAATAATGAATTTAGTAAAACAGATATTAATGGGTATGAGCGTGTTAATTTTGATGGATTCGTTATTACACCAGATGGATCTCTAAAATATTATGATGTTAGTTCTAATTCAAAAAAAATTTTAAGAACAGATATGCCAAGCGACCCTAATGATCCCGATAGAAAAAATAATATCCCTCCTAATGAAAATCCTTCTCCATCTTCAGGAGATTATAAACCTGATCTTTTTCCAAGCCTTCAGAAGACTTCGCCTAGTGATAAAAAGCAAGTTGTATTAGATGATGGCCTAAAATCAATAAATGATAAGAAAAAAGAATTTGTTGAACCTAAAATAAATTAATTATGAGACTATATTGTGCAATTTTTTTAATTTTTATTTTATTTGCTTGCAATAAAGTTGATAAATCTATTAGTCTGGATTGTAACGATGAAACAAAAGTAATTGCTATAGCAGAAAGAGAATGGTTGAAAGTATATGGTAAAAGTATATATGAGACAAGGCCTTTTATTGCAGAAAAAGTTAATGATTCTATCTGGAAGGTAAGTGGTACATTAAATAGTGTAACTTATATTAATAACAAAATGGTTCTTACATCTGGAGGAGTACCTTATATAGAAATAAACTCCAAGAACTGTGCGGTAACAAATATTACACATGGAAAATAATAATAAGTAGCCCCTCGCTGCGCAAAGTTTGTAACTTTGAGCGGATAAATAAAACAAAACCCCTCGCAAAATGCGAGGGGTTTTGTTTTACAGATTAGCAAAAGTTTTTCTGGTTTTACAATCCCAAATATAAGTGTCTATCAATCGTAAAGGGTTTGTTTTATAGCGCAGCTACATTTTTATTAAAAAAGTCTTTGAATTTTTTATGGGTGAGCATTTTATCGATGATTTTAAAGACAATGCTTTTATCTTCTTCGTCTAGCTGTTGAATGACCTCCGCGCTCCTGCACGATTGTATCTTGTGGCATAAATTATACAGTCGCAAAAGTGAAGTCATTTTTAACCTAATGACACGTTGTCGGATTATGCCGATGATTCGGATCCGTATTATGACAATCAACATTGTGTCCCGGCGAAATTTTCATGGCTTCGGCTCTTGGAGAAATGTAAGGAATACCCTTCGCTCCCGCACGATTGTATCGTGTGGTAGATAAATAAAAACCCTCGCAACTTGCGAGGGCTTTGTGTTTTATATTTTTAAGTTTAGAAGCTATAATAAAAGCATCGATAGTAGCAAATATGCAAACATCCAACTCTTTTATTTTTTTTAAGTATCAATTCAGAATTCTACTCCGAAAGTTTAAAAACAAACTCATTTCGAGGATCTTTCTTATAAGCATCTTTTTGAGTAACAGGCGAGATACCGAAAAGAGGAGAATAGGTTTTTACTTTTACCGTTTTATTATCCGGATAAAATTCAAGAATTCTCAGCCAACCGTCACCACCGTTGCCATTACGGTGACCTCCGCCTTCACTCTGCATATCAAAAAGCATCTGGTTGACGTTTTTTCCATAATTGTTGGGGTCAACACGGAAACCTTCACCGGAGATATGACCGCTTAGTACCAATTGCATATTCTGAGATGGCTGTATCAGTTTTTCCCAGATCTGTTCGCCGTTGTTAGACTTTGGAAGGGTAATGGTCTTCGATTTTTGAGGCACATTATCTATCAAAAATGGTTCATACATAAACCATGAATTTTTTTTATTGGTTCTCATATCCTTTTCGTTCAGAAAAGCGTGGGTTACCAAAACTGATCGGTGGTTTTTGTATTGAGGCATATCAAGAACTTTTTTTGCCCATTCTAAAGTTTGATTTCTTGGTGCGAACTCCAGGCTGAAAAACAAATAATCCAGACCATTTAAATTTTTAAGCTCTAAAACAGAATTTTCCATACTCGGAGCTCCGGCATCATTAAAAAAGTTTTGAGCTAAATGTTTTTGGTTTAAATTATTAAAATTGGAAGGAAAGAATTCATTATAACGCGAAAATCTTCTGCCTTCGTCATTGATGCTGAAATCATGATTTCCCGTTGCCGCAACATACGGAACTTTTCCATTGAGCCTTCCCAAAATTGACTGCACCGATTTCCATTGATCATCTGCACTTTGGTCTCCGTCATATCCCTGATTCAGAATATTGTTATGTTCCACCAGATCACCGACCTGGCAAACCATTTTAATATTGAGTGAAGAAATGTTATTCTCAATCCACCTTACCATCAGATCCAAAATAGGCTGGTTTTTGTTCCATTTTACGTAATTTTGTGTATCAGGAATGAGAATGATGCTCCATGATTTTTCATGATCTAATGCAGGAGCCTGAAATTTTTCTTGTCCGAATGCTATTGCAAAAACAAACAGCAGTAGCAGCGATATATTCTTTTTCATAATTAATATCCGGGATTTTGTTTTAAAGAAGGGTTTGCATCCATTTCCGATTGTGGGATCGGCCAGTATTCATCTTTGTTTATTCTGTAAACCACTTCCTGAGTTGTAAAATACGTTGAAGCCTTTGAATGATTGTAGATCGGGTTTGCGCTTTCATCAAAACCTGTAATTGCAGCTTTTGTCCAGCTGTTTGCATTACGGTTCAGGTATAAATAGCCGTTCATCACATTATTGGCAATACCCCAACGTCTGATGTCGTACCATCTCAATCCGTCGTTTGCCAATTCTACTTTTCTTTCATAGCGAAGTGCTTTTCTTAATTGAGCCTGAGACATTCCCGTACTTAAAGGCGGCATTTTTGAACGTACTCTAATTTGATTAATCACATCATACACCGAATTATCCAGCTGATTCAATTCAATTTTTGCTTCTGCGTAAATCAACATCAATTCCGGCAATCTGAAAATCCCGACATTTAAATCTGAATTTCCGCTGACTGAGGTAGAATTAAAATCGGCGATGTCAACTACTTTTCTCCACAAATAACCACTGAAAGAACGATAGGCATTCGTAGCATCGGCATTGGCAACCTGTGTTGGTGCTCCGGCTGACCAATAGTTATTCACTTTTGTGAAAGAAGTATTCGGTTCAAATTGATACCCTAAATATCTTGAATGCGGTCGTACGGCGTACATATCAAGACGCGGATCTCTGTTTTTAAAAGGATTGGCTTCATCATATAATGGTGATTCCAATATGGAAAGTCCATCGGTCATTTCATAAGAATCGATAAGATTCTGGGTAGGTCCCCAATAGCAGACTCCTTTTCCTAAACGGGAAGCCGCATAATATTGCTGATTATGCAGATATCCGGGAACATTCATATTGTATTCGGCAACCCAGATCCATTCTTTGCTGCTGGAAAAACCGATATGACCGAAGATATTGCTTGGATCAGGCTCTCCAACAGTATGATCTTTACCTGCATAATTCACAGAAGCATTGAAAGGTGTCAAACTATGAACTCCCGCTGCCAAATCCAAAGCCTGTTTGGAAGTAAGGGCTGCATCTGCATATTTTTTAGAATACAATTCGATTCTGGCTTTTAACAATAAAGCTGCAATACGGGAAGCACGCACATTTCCGAATTGGGATTGCGATACCGGAAGCTGAGGCGCAACTGCTCCAAGTTCATCAATAATAAATTGCTGAATTTCTGTAACAGATGTTCTGGCAACATTAGCATTTTCAAGCGTAACGGCTGATTTTATTAAAGGAACATCACCGTAAAGCTCAATGAGCTGAGAATAAGCGTAAGCACGGATAAATCTGAGTTCAGATCCCAGTTCAGTTTTTTGGGCGGCAGTAATTCCTGAAATTCCATCGAGCTTATCGAGTACCGCGTGGCATCTTGCAATGGTTTTATAATGAATTTCCCATGGTTTTATGGTTAATGCATTAGTCGTCGTAATAGAGCTTGTAATAGGAGAGGTGTAATTGGTTCCCGGTCTTGCATACCCGATGTCTGTAATATTATCCATCACATGCCAGATTGGGGTACTGGCTGCATCAAGCGTGCTTAAATTTCTATACGCAGCAAAAAGTCCCATTTTTCCTTCATCGTAAGAAGCCGGGAAAGTGCCGGATGTTGGTCCGTTGAGCGGTTCTAAATCCATATCAGAGCTTGAGCACGACGTGATTATGAGCAAAAAAAATATTTTTAAAAAGTTTTTCATTTTTTTTAGATTAAAATTTAACATCAATACCGAATGAGATTGTTTTTACCTGTGGATAATAATTTCCGCCACCCAAAGCAACACCGTCGGAACTTGCTGCGTTGTAATTGATTTCCGGGTCGTATCCTTCGTAGAATTTTGTGAATGTCAGAAGGTTTTGTCCGTTCAAATAGATATACATACTCTGCAGAAAAGTATTTTCTATGAAAGATTTAGGCAATTCATACCCGATTTGTACATTTTTTAGACGCATATAGGCTGCGCTTCTCATCCACATCGTTGAATTTTGTGTGTTATTTGTTGAGGTTAAAGAAACACGCGGAAATTGAGCATCGGTATTTTCGGGTGTCCAATAATCGAGTTGCCAAGGTTTCACGGCACTTGAATTTACGGCAGGAATGACATAATGCGAATCCAGATAACCATCAGCTTTTCCAACTCCCTGAATTAATCCGGATAATCTGAATCCTTTCCAGGAAAATCCCATATTAAATCCGTAAGTGTATCTTGGAACGGTACTTCCGATAATGGTTCTGTCGGCATCTGTAATTTTTCCGTCTCCGATCGGGTTTCCGTTTGCATCAAACGCTCCGGCTATATCTTTGTATCTGATGTCTCCGGGTTTTAAAGTTCCAAATTGGGTTGGTCCTGAATCGATCTCCGCCTGATTTTGGTATAAACCATCAGCAATAAATCCATAAATGGAATTTACGGATGAACCGACCTGTTGACGAAGAATTGTTCCGGAAGACTGGCCTTTCATGTCTATAATTTCGTTTTTGACATCCGAAAGATTAAAACCGATATTCATTTTAAAATCTCCCCATTTTTCATTGTACTGCGCACCAATTTCCCAACCTTTGTTGCTAACTGTTGCCGCATTTTGAACCGGGGCTTCCAAACCTGTAAGCTGAGAAGTGTTTAATCTTAAAAGAATTCCGTCTGTTTTTTTATCATAAATATCAAAAGACACATCTAATTTTCTCCATAGAGAAAGATCAACACCAACGCCCGACATGGTAGTTTCTTCCCATTTCAGATTAGGATTAGACATGATTAATTGCTGGATCGTCTGATAAACCACTCCATTCATAGAAGTCCCTCCCAATGATAAAGGCTCTGAAAACGGATAATATGACGAACTGATATTCTGATTTCCTAATTTACCCCAAGATCCTCTGAATTTTAACTGACTGACTGTTCCTCTCAAACCTTCGAAAAAGTTTTCTCTTGAAACCACCCAACCCGCAGAAAATGATGGGAAAAATGCCCATCTGTTTTTACCGATAAACCTTGACGTTCCATCATATCTTACATTGGCTTCAAATAAATATTTTTGATTGTAATTGTAATTTAATCTTCCAAAAGCGGAAACCAACAACCATTCGTATTCTGCTCCTGCATTATCTTTGGTTTCATTATCTGCTCCCGCATCCAGAACTTCGTAATTGTCATAGAGAAAATCTCTTCTGTATCCGGAGAGTATTTTCTCATTATACGTTTCCCTTGATGCTCCTGCGAGAAGCTCAAAACTATGTTTGCTAAAATCTTTTTTTGCATTAGCCTGAAACTGGTAAGTTCCGTAAAACTGTCGTCTTGCGGATTCTGTAAGCTCTGTAAAAGTATTTGCAGCACCCGCTTCAGTTCCGTCTTCGTAATAGGTCGGAACACTTTTTCTGAAAAGATGAATGTTGGTTGTGAGATAGCGTGGAGCAACAAGACCTTTTAAAGTAAGCCATTCTGCAGGTTTATAAGAAACATTCAGATTTCCGATCAATTCTACATTGTTTTGTTTACGGTTTCCACCATTTTCGATAAAACCTACAGGATTGATTTTTACCCAACCGTCGGAATAATTATTCCCATAGTAAATCGGGATATTCGTGGGCATTCTTCCGAGATAATTCCAGATTGTGCCTTCATCGGCAATCTGCTTTCTATCTTTGTTGACGAATGATAAATCCATTCTGATGTTCCATTGATCATTGGGTGTAATATCCATATTATTACGGAAAGTAAACCTGCTAAAATCAGTGTTTTTAATGATTCCATCCTGTTGCAGATAGCCAAATGAGGGTGCAATACTTATAATCCCTGACTTTGCTGATAACGATAAATAATGATCCTGTAGAAATCCGCTGCCCTGAAGAATTGCTTTCTGCCAGTCATAATTATTAGGATCTTTGTTGTATGCCTGCGTAAAGGCATTTATTGCATCGTCACTGTAGATCTTTGTCCCATTGTCGTTCATACTGGCATCATTGAATACCTTCATGTAGGTAAGACCGTCTGTAACTTTGGGTATGGCAGTAGCCATTTGCCATCCCGAGTACATTCTATATTGTGCGGAAAGTTGATCTCCCTTTGCTCGTTTTGTTGTAACGAGAATTACTCCGCTTGCTGCTCTTGAACCATATATTGCAGAAGAAGCGGCATCTTTCAGCACGGAAATAGATTCAATCATATTAGCGTCGACATCATTGATATTTCCTGCAACACCATCAATAATCACCAAAGGATTGCTGTCTGAACCTCCAAAACTATTGATTCCTCGGATTCTGATATTTCCTGCATCGCCGCCCGGAGCGCCTGTTTGTGTCGTCACCGTAACACCCGGTGCAAGTCCCTGTAAAGCATTGCCTGCTGAAACTATTGGCTGTCCTTCTGCTACCGAACCTTTTACAACGGCTACCGAACCTGTGATAATCGATTTTTTTTGGGTTCCGTACCCGACAATCACAACTTCGTCTATTTTTTTCTCCTGTTGGCTTACCGTATCTTTTTTAGTTTCTAAATCATTTTTAACAAACGAATTTTTAGAAACCAGCTTTCGTAAACTTACCGTGTTGTTCTGAATCTGATAGTCTAAAGGAACATTCTTCTTCAGATAATCTAAACTTTGCTGTAATGATGAATAATTGATTTTGCTTTCATCCACCCAAATGTTTTTAAAATCTGAGGCAGAATAAAAGAATTTTGTTTTGGTAGATTTTTCTAATTTTTTAAGTATTTTAACTAATGATTCCTGCCTCTGATTGTTGCTTACAGGTGTATTTACCTGAGTTTGGGCAGAATTGAGCGCAGGTATTCCCATTGCCATGAGTAAAGCAATAGAAATTGCAGTTTTTTTCATAAATTTGATGAATTAATTTATTATTCTTTAGCGAGTATTTTGAATTAATTACAGCACTGATAACGCCACATTATTGGTGCTTTTTTATTTTTAATCTAGGATTATTTCAGTTTCATTTTTAAAAGTAGTTTTTAGGTTGAACGGATAATTTATGATGGAAAGAATTTCATTCAGATTTCCGGAGAACGATCCTGAAACCTGGTTCTTAGCAATTGTATTGGGATATTTTATTTCTACACCGTATGTATTTTCTATTACATTAATGGCATCTTCGAAAGTTGCATTTTCAAAAGTAAAAGGTCTTGCCACGCTCGTTGCATAATAATGCAAATCACTACTTGTCGGGGAAGTACTCCAGTTTTCATGAGGGAGAAGATAGGTAAGCTTACCGTTGTGGTTAATTTTCACTTTTCCTTCAAGCAGTTGTACTTTTTTCTCTTCGGTGGTTTGGTCTACCAAAAATTTTGTTCCCAAAACTTCAACATTAAAATCACCGGCATTCACGATGAAAGGTTTAGATTTATCTTTTTCAACCGAGAAAAAACCTTTTCCTTCGAGTGTTACATTTCGGTATTTTTTCCCAAAATCTTTATCTAAAGACAATTTGCTGTGAGGTTCGAGGGTAATCATACTGTTATCGGGTAATCTGAAAGTTTTAGGAACTTCATTCGTCTGCATAGTAATTTCCGGTACGACTTTTTTCGTTTCGTTTAATGCAAAATCTTTATAAAAAAACATAATTCCGAATAAAGGCACTAAAACAGCTGCAGCGATCCAATAGAATTTTTGTCTGTGAGTTCGCTTAATTCTGCTTTCAATTCCCCTCCAGATTCTGGAATCGGTTACGGAATCTATTTCCTGTTTTTCTTCGGAAACGGTCTTCCAAATTTTCTCAAAGTGTTTTTGCTCATCTTTCATACATTTATAATTACGCAGCTACATAAAAATATCCACCCCGAAGAGATGGATTTAATAATTTGTTTACAGTGCTTAATATTTGGTTAAAACAGATTCAGGTTTGCCTTGATGTACCGGATGACTTTATTAACCTGCTTTTCTACGGCTGTTTTCGAGATTTTGTTTTCTTTTGCGATCTGAGAATAGCTTATTTTATCCAGCTTATTTAGGTAAAAAAAAGATCTGCTTCTTTCGGGAAGGTCTTCAAGAAGATTATGTATTTTTCGAAGTTGTTCTTCTTTAAATTCATGATCGGTTTTTTCGGTATCGGCTTCATCTTTTATCAGGCTTTCATCCGAGAAAGTGAAAAGCATTTTATTTTTCCTGTAAAAATTAGCGACTTCCTGTTGAGCTGTTTTGAAGATAATAGATTCTAAAGTTTGAGCGTTTTCAAGAGAGGAAGAATGTTTCCAGAGATGCACAAAAACCTCCTGAACAACATCTTCTACGTCTTCCATATTCGAGATAAACTTCCATACAAAAAAGTACACCTGGTGTTTGTACTCTAAATATATTTCTTTAAAATAATCCATTATAAAGAACCACATTGTTTCAATGCAGGCAAAAATAATCAATTCGAAGCAGGCCAATATCAAGTATATATTAAATTTAAAACTGATGAATTTTTCTTATCACTTTCTTCAGTAAATACAAATTATTATTCTTCTTTTTTGTATTATTACAAATTAATGAAATTACTTTTAAAATTGTTTCAGATGAAGAAATTCGTAAGGCTGAACTTCAATTAGATTTAAACGAACTAAAAATTACAGGAGCAGGACATTAATTTTATTTAAAAAAACATGAATACAGATTCCCATTACAAGCTAAAACACTTCATTCCGTGGACGCGAACTAAAATCTACAAAATGCTTGTTTTAAGCACAATTCCTACTCTTATTTTTTACTTTTTTGGCTGGACTTGGCTTGCAATTCCCTGGGTTCCCGTAGCATTATTGGGTACAGCGACAGCCTTTATCTCCGGTTTTAAAAATACTCAAACCTATAACAGAACATGGGAAGCAAGACAAATTTATGGTGCAATAATCAATAGCAGTCGTGCTTTAGGAATTATGGTGAAAGATTTTGTAAGATCTGGCGATAAAGCAAAAGAATCTAAGCTTCACAAAGAAATTATCTACAGACATTTTGCGTGGCTTACTGCAATGAGGTTTCAGCTAAGGGAAACGAAAAGCTGGGAAAATGTGAAAACCAGAAGCTATTACAAAGAATATCTGCAGTATTATAAAGTCCCGGAGTGGGAGACTAAGCTTTCTGATGAGCTTAAACCTTTTCTTTCTCAAGAAGAATTGAAGTATATCTTAACGACAAAAAACAGAGCAACACAGATTCTTGCCTCTCAGTCTGACCATTTAAGAAAACTGAATGAAGAAGGTTCGATCTCAGACTATAATTATGTGGCATTAGAAAACCAGCTGAAAGATTTGTACGATCAGCAAGGGAAATGTGAAAGAATAAAAAACTTTCCTTATCCGAGACAGTTTACGAGCGTTAATTTGTACTTTACCAATATGCTTTGCTTTTTACTTCCTTTGGGTTTTATCGGTGAGTTTGCAAAGATGACAGAGAAGTTTGGAGAGCATATTATCTGGTTTGCGATTCCGTTCAGTGTTTTTATAGGGTGGGTTTTTCTTGTTTTGGAGCAAATCGGGGAGAGTTCAGAAAATCCTTTTGAAGGAAACCCGAATGATATTCCGATTACGCAGATCAGCAGAAATATTGAGATTGATCTTCGGGAAATGCTTGGTGAAACGGATCTTCCGCCTGCATTACAACCGGTCAACAACATTTTGATGTAGCGAAATTTAAAAATTGTATTTGAATTTGCAGTTTATTAATCAAAACTGAATAAGTTTCGTGAAAATAATAGAATTGATAATCTGTAATTTATAATTATTTTGAATAAAATTCATACTTAAAGTTTGCAGATATTGAAAAAAGCTATATATTTGCAACCACAATAATCGAGGGTAATACTTCAGAATATTGTGAAAAGATCCGGTAGTTCAGCTGGTTAGAATGCCGCCCTGTCACGGCGGAGGTCGCGGGTTCGAGTCCCGTCCGGATCGCAAAAGTTTTACAATTTTAACTTTAATAAAATTGATCCGGTAGTTCAGCTGGTTAGAATGCCGCCCTGTCACGGCGGAGGTCGCGGGTTCGAGTCCCGTCCGGATCGCAATCCTGTTTCATTAAGAAACAGGATTTTTTTTGCAAATACATTTTTATTTTCTTCCTAAGTTTTGTATTTGATCCTTTGGATTTCTGATCCGTATTGATTATTAATCTTCTTATTAAACCAAATTTTTTTTACGCTTAAAATTGTTTTTCAAAGGTACAATCAGAATTTTTTATGATTTTATAATTTTTGCGTGCTTCGTTTGTAGGATGATTAGTAAAATATTTAGTATTTATTTAATTGTTTGAAAATGAATTGTTTGAAATTTTATTTTATTGCAATTTTTACAAATTTTTACGTCATTATTTATAAATGATTCCGACATGTACTTGCCAATAAAATTTTGTGATAATATATTTGCCATAAATAAATGAAACACCAAATCATTACATAATAATTTTCATCATTCAGTTTTCATGTAGAACATCAGGGTTCATATTATCTAGGGAATGAGCCCTGTTCTCTACAATTAATGAAAATACTATTAAATTAATATGAAATCAAGATAGACACCAACATTTACGTTTTATTAATAGAAAAACAGAATCTTCCCGAAGATTCTGTTTTCATTTATATAGCATAACGGTATTAAGAGTCATCAGTATATTGCTGTTTAAATTCATAAATATTCTAATTTGATATTCTATTGTTTCTACATATTTTTTATTCACTGATGTTAGAATTTTGAGAGTTTGTTATAATTAATTTAACAAATATTTATTCATAAGGAAACATTGGCAGGTAACCACAGGATAGCCAGACTACTCATTAACTATACTTTTATGAAAATTAAAAAGGATGATTGTTGTCATTCTTTTCTAATTTTTGATCCGATTCTTTAATGGAACATATAAAACAAGTAAAAAATTTTTAAACCAATCACAACGTATACATGAAAAAGACGATAATTACGCTCGGTCTTTTAATCGGTACTGTTAACTTAGTATTCGCACAGGAAAACCAGACGAACGGTGTGGCTAAGGATACAACGAAAAAGACTAAAGATATTGAGGAAGTAGTCATTATTGCTTACGGAACTCAGAAAAAAGGAGAAGTTACCGGATCTGTAGGAAGGGTAAATGCCGAAAGTTTCAAAGACCGCCCGATTGCCAGAGTTGATCAGGCTCTAACCGGACAGATTGCAGGGGTAAAAACCCGTTCTACGACAGGAAAACCCGGTGAACCTTTAGAGATCAGAGTTCGTGGTTCAGCTTCAATATCGGCAAGTAATTCACCTCTTTATGTAATCGACGGGATGGTTGCCGATGATATGGCAAATGTTTCTCCTGATGATGTGCAATCGATTGAAGTATTAAAAGATGCCGCATCTACAGCAATGTACGGATCGAGAGGTTCAAATGGAGTTGTTATTGTGACTACTAAAAAAGGAGCTTCAGGAAAACCGTCATTCTCATTCTCTCAGTATTATGGTGTTCAGACCATCGAAAAAAAGCTCGATATAATGAACAGTGCAGAGTGGATTGATTATGCGACAGAAGCCATCAATAAAAGATGGGAAGCTTTAGCTCCGGGGAATTCTGCATCCGACAGCTATGAAAAAAGAGCAAGTTATTTCAACTTAGCAAATACCTACGATTATAATTTAGCCAATATCACCTATATGATTGATCCTAGATGGGGAACCAATCAGGTGGCATATATCGATTGGCAGGATGAGTTTTATCGTCCGGCAGCCATTCAGAACTATCAATTAGCAGTAAGAGGCGGAAATAAAAATATGAAATATGCTATTTCGGCAGCTTATTTTGATCAGGAAGGATTGGCTTTGAATACAGGTTTCAACAGATTTAATCTAAGTGCAGCCATCGATGTTAATATTTCAGATAAATGGAAGGCCGGAGTTACCTTACGACCAAGTTATTCCCAAAGCTACGGAGCTGCAGTAGACGGAAAAGATAATGCAGCGCACAAAATGCTTTCAATGGTTCCTGTAGCAGAATTATCTGCAGGACTTTACACCAACTTCTGGAAAAACCTTCAATACAGATGGGCGGGTTCTACACAAAGCCCGATAGGTATTTTAGAAAATACAACAAATGATACGGATGAATTTCGTTTATTATCCAGCTTATATATGTCTTACGACATTACTCCGGATTTAAATTTTAAAATCTCAGGAGGAGCAACGAATAATTTCAATACCAATACAGGTTATATCCCAACATTTAATTTGGTAACAAATATTCCGGGACAGGTAAGTATTGCGAGCCGAAGAACAATAAATTACAACAGATATTTAGGAGAAGCTTTATTAAACTATAAAAAGACCTTCGGAAATCACAGCATTGCTGCTCTTGCGGGTTACAGTGCAGAAAATTACAGAACAACATCACAGTACAACCGTAACAAAGGCTTTGCGAATGATGATCTTAAAACATTCAACTTTACGCAGTCTGCATCGGTGTTAAATTCAGAATATACCGCTTCAGAATGGATGTTGGTTTCAATGTTTGGTCGTGTGAACTACGACTACAAAAAGAAATATATGTTATCAGCAAGTGTTCGTAGAGATGGATCTTCAAGATTTGGCTGGAATAATCTTTGGGGAACTTTCGCCGCATTTGGTGGAGCCTGGAAGATCGATGAAGAAGAATTTTTGAAAGATATAAGCTGGCTGAGCAACCTAAAATTGAGATACAGTTGGGGAGAAAACGGAAACAATTCCATTGGAGATTACCGTGCTTTCGGAACATTGGCAGGAGGAAATTACTCTTTTGGAGGAAATTTATCAAACGGTTTAATACCTAATACGATTGAAAATCCTGATCTAACCTGGGAAAAAACACAATCATCAGATTTTGGTCTTGAACTGGGATTATTCAACAGAATTAATTTAACGGCAGATTATTATATTAAAAAAACCAAAGATCTTCTTCTGCAGGAACCGATACTTGCAACAACAGGCTATACAACGATGTGGAGAAACGTAGGCTCTGTTCAGAATAAAGGTCTGGAATTAGAATTAAATACAAAAAACTTAACAGGAGCATTCAAGTGGAATACTTCTGCAAATATCTCATTCAACAGCAATAAAGTACTGCAGTTGGGAAGTAATAACAAACCAATTCCTACAGGCTTTAGCGACCTTACCAACATTATCCAGGTAGGTGAAGAGCTGAACTCTTTTTACCTTTATGAAGCAATAGGAGTATTGTCTACAGCAGACATCAATAATTCAGCTGTTGCAAAAACCAACGGTGCAATTGCCGGAGATGTGAAGTACAGAGATTTTAACGGAGATGGTAAAATTGACGAAAATGACCGTCATATCATTGGTAGTCCGACTCCTGATTATTATTGGGGATTCACCAATACATTTTCTTTTAAAGGATTTGATCTTTCATTATTCTTCCAGGGACAAAAAGGAGGCTATAGCTATGCTTTATTAGGTCGTGCAATCGATCGCACCAGTATGGGAACTACAAACAATGTGATGGGCAACTGGGCAAACCGTTGGCGTTCCGATGAAAATCCGGGAGACGGAAAAACCCCAAGATTGGACGGAACTACAGGAAGCCTTTTAGATACAAGATGGTTGTATGATGCCACTTACATTCAGCTGAAAAATGTGACGTTGGGTTACAACTTCCCACAGGAATTGGTTGAAAAACTGAAAATATCAAACCTGAGACTCTATGTAAGTTTAGAAAATGTATGGCGAAAAGATCATTATTACGGAGGTTACAACCCTGAATCTGTGCAGTCAGACGGTACCGATTACGGAGCATATCCTAATGCGAAAGTATATATGATGGGTTTAAACTTTAATTTCTAAATTTTTAAAAATGAAAACAACTAAAATAAATAAATACCGATTACAATTTAATATGAAAAACATTGGTAAAATGTTAATCTTTGGAGCATTAACTTTAGGTACAGTAAGCTGCGAAGATGATCTGATGCTGGAACCTGAAAACAATATTACCCAAACTTCTTTTTATACAACTGAACTTCAGATTCAGCAGGCGGTTTCCGGGGTATACTCTGCAATGATCAATGCGTCGTCAAGAGGCGGTTTTGATGTTAATTTTTATTTACTGGCATCAGAAGTCCGTTCCAATAATTACAATGCAATTTTACAAAACGGTAACAGAGATTATTATGCAATCAACCGTTTTCAGGATACTTCATCTACCGAAGAAATGCAGGTGCTTTGGGAAGATGCGTATCAGATGATTACGTATGCAAATAAAATCTTATCGAGAATTGATGAAGTTCCTTTTGCCAATTCTGCAACAAAAGAACAATATCGCTCAGAAACCCGTTTTCTACGTGCTTATGCCTATTTTGAACTGATGCGCAGTTTCGGTAAAGTTCCTTTGGTTACAAAACCGATGAGCCCTGAAGAGGCTGCACAGATTCAGAGAACAGATCTTGCAACGCTTTATGATTTTGTGACTTCAGAAATTGAAGCTTCGGTAGGTGGTCTCAAAGATATTTATGATAATGCAAACAAAGGTCGTGTTACGAAATCTGCCGCTCATGCCATGTTGGGAAGAATTTATCTTACAGGATCAGGTTATCCGCTAAACAACAGCTCTTATGTGGCAAAAGCAAAAGATCATTTGTTTACCGTAATTCAGGGGGAAGGTCAGTTTGTAACTTTTGCACCTACTTATGCTGATTTATTTAAAAGTGCAAACGATAATAAGTATCATATTTTTGAAATACAGCATATCAGCGGCGGTTTGTCACAAGGTTCTTATCTTCCGAGCTATGTTTCTCCGAATTTTGGTACGGCAGATCCGTTGTATAATGCTCAGAGCAGTTTATACAGTGCAAGTGAATTGGGTGTTTCGCAATCACTCATTAATGCATATGAACCGGGAGATCTTAGAAAAGCTGTTACAGTTAAAACCCAATTTATAGCCGCCAACGGACAACCGGATAATGCTAATTATTTTATCAAGTTCAGAGAGCCCGGAAAAGTGATTACCAACAGATACGATTGGCCAATTAATTTTCCGATTATCAGATATGAAGATGTTCTTTTGATGTATGCTGAGGTTTTAAATATGCAGGGAAGTACAAGTGCTGCAGTTCCGTATGTGAACAAAATTCGCCAGAGAGCTGGTCTTACTCCGCTTTCAACTTCAATTTCGGCATCCGATTTTACAACAGCTCTTCGTAAAGAAAGAAGAGTAGAATTTGCAGGAGAAGGCGTTTACTGGCACGATCTGGTACGTTGGAATATCGCAGTAAGCGTAATCAATCAGGCTGCAGCCGACCTGAATTACAATTATACCATCACAACGAACGATTATCTGTATCAGATTCCTCTTTCACAAATTCAGTTGGGGGGATACGAACAGAATCCTTAGAACTTACAGTTATTTTAAAATTATATTTTAGTCAAGAAATCTTCCGGAAACGGAAGGTTTTTTGTTTTTTCCCACCTTGGTGTAAAAATTCGCGATATTTTTTTAATTTTAAAGGATAATAATTTTGCACAGATGAGAAAATTTATTCTTATTTCCATTTTTAAAGCGTGGTTGTTTTCATCAGTCATTTCTATACTCTTACTGTTTTTATATTTGGATGCTATAAAAAGACCTGAAGAAAAATATCGTCATATGTGCGATATGAGTGGTCTGGCTTACGGATTAATTATCATATGGCTTTTATTTCTGAGCCTGTTTTCTTTTTCTGCTTTATTGAGCTGTAGAAAAAATTTTCAGAAATCTGCTTCAAAATTTTTGTGCTGGTTTTTGTTGCCGTTCTTATTTTGCATCGTATTTTTTATTGCCTTTTCAGAAGGTGGTTTCGATAAAGAAAACATAATTCTTTCATTGATTTCATGTCTTCCTTGGTTTTCTTTTTGGGGATTTTACTATTATCAGTTTAATAAAAAATTTAAAAGTGATGAAAATGTATAAAGCTCTTTTTATTGTTGTCTTATTTTTTGCCTTTCATATCAAAGCCCAACCATTTACTTTAAAATCGGTTGGTGAGAAAAAACTATTCAGTCTGGAAATTTATTACGGAACCAAAGGAAAAGGAGCTTTTGTACAGTATAAAGGCCAGAAAGGGATTATTCCTTTAAAAATAAAGAGCTACAAAATCGATGACAGTCAACGGGAATACGGTCAGCCGGATTTCACTTGTTATGTTTGGGATGAAATCGTAGACGGAAAAGTGAACGGAACCTATTATCTAGCAGAAGGACTTCGGGATGTTTTTGATGTAAAATATATCAGGAAAAGCGACAGTAAGGTTTTTAAACTCGAATTTCATGAAGACAAAAGTGAAGAATATGATGGGGTAAACCGCCTTTTCTTACATCATGCAATGATCTCGTATAATACCTTTTATAATAATTTACTGACAATAAAATATTCTGAAAACGATCAATTTAAAACAGAATTACCGGATATCGACAGTCCGAGTTTTTCCCGCCATACAATTATTGATGATTATAATTTTGATGGCTATGATGATATTTCTTTCTCAATTCCCGATGCAGGAATGGGAGTTTACAGAACCTTTACCGTTTTTATTTTTGATCCTGCGACAAAAAAATTTAAAAAGTTGAAAGAACCGGATTTCAGTAAAGCAAAATGTTCTTGTTTTTGTGATCTTAAATTAGATAAAGTTAAAAAAGAGATTTCCAGTGCATGCAGAGGTGGTGCAAGATGGTGGAAAGATGTTTATCAGTACAAAAACGGAAATTTGGTTTGGCTTCGGTCTGGAGAAGCAGAATAAAAAAAGCATTACCGTCTTTCGAAAGTAATGCTGTTCTCAGTTTTCGTTTGAAAACGTTATTTCATGATTTTATCGGTAATGGCAGTTTTAATTTTACCACTGTTGTTTATGATTTTTATTTTAAAATTGTTTTCTTTCGACGAACTGTTTACTACATAAAGTTCGTTTTTAAAATCGATTTTTGTTACAACAGAATCATTTTTCGGAAGAACTTTTGTTTGGGTCTTGTTAGTTACATACTTCAGATCATCAGTTTTGGAGGTGTTATATAAAACCACATTTAAATTTTCTTTTGATGAATTTTTGATCTGAAGGTTTTTCTGTGCAGGAATTGGCCACTGATTTCTGTATAAATGTCTTCCTTTTGAAATCTGGAATGACGATAGGATTAAAGTTAATGCAAAAACCGCTGGAGCAGAGTAAACTGTTGTCTTTTTCATTATATAGTAAATGTTTTGATTTAGATTAATTCAATATTTAATGAATTATTGCAAATATATAATTTCTTTGCTGAAATAAAAGATATTTTATGTAGATTTAATCAAGACTTATAGAATTAAAAAAACGTAACCATGAGAATTTAGGTCTGATATTTGTAAGTCTTATCAAACTCAAATGAACCATTGTACTTTATGAAAAACATGACTTTGAAAAGATCAATCATTTACACATTATTTTTCGCATTGTTTCTTACTTCCTGTAAAAAGGATGAGGTCGCAAGCAGTGATCCGCAAACTCCATCTTCAGAAGAAATTGCAAAAAATACTTCTGATCCGGATTCTATCAAAACAAAACCGGTCGAAGAATCTGCACCTCCAATGATGCAGGAAAATGGCTTCTACAATGCTTTTGCCATTCCGAAAGATAAAAAGCTGAGAGATTCGCTGTATGCAGTTTTCAGTAAAAAATATAATGAAAGAGAGCGATATGCAATTTTGGCATTAAACCGTTTAGATTCAAAAAGCAAATGGAATTCTGATACCTTGGTTGTACCTGCAAAAATAGATACGACTTTAATGGCATACTCACCTTTCCCATTACAGCTTGATGTTTTGAGTGATGTGAAGAAATTTGTGATATTTTCGTATCCTATTCAGGCTTATGCCGTATATTCGAACGGGGCATTGGTAAAATGGGGCCCGACAAGTATGGGAAAAAAATCGGCTCAGACTGATCGAGGATTAATGTTTGCGAACTGGAAAAAGAAACTGGCAATTTCCACCGTCAAAAGCGAATGGAAACTACCTTACAATTTTAATATTCACAACACCCACGGAATCGGGTGGCATCAGTATGATTTACCAGGTTACCCTGCATCACATTCGTGTTTAAGATTATTGATGAAGGATGCAATCTGGCTATACAATTACGCCGATACCTGGATTTTGAATCCGGGTGGAGCAACAACGAAGGCAAAAGGAACTCCGGTGATGGTTTTTGGTGATTATCCTTGGGGAAAAAGAAAACCCTGGAGAAACCTTCTAAATGATCCTAATGCTAACAATATTTCTGTGGAAGAAATGACGAAAATGATTCAGCCCAATGTTGAGAAAATGATTTTTGAGCAGACTAATCGTGAAAAAGTTGCCGATTCGATCAAGACAGCAAAAGCTTCAGAAGCAGCGGCTGTTCAGGAAACTGAAGTTTTAGAAAATTAAATAGTTTTTTCAAATTTTAAAGTAGATTCCTCCGCAAACCTGCGGAGTTTTTTCATTTCGTCTTTTGCTTTACTTTGCCCGAATCTCGCAGCGGCGTAAGTTGTAGCAATAAAAATAAGCATCAGAAAAGAAGCGTTCAAAGCCCATGGATATTCATTGCTATTAATTTGATTTTCTACATAATACATCGTAAAAAAAGTCATCCACATAATGGTAAAAAGGAAATAGAGAAACATAAAAAAAGTCCATACTGCCGAACTTGGTCCGAAAACTCCCCGGATGACGGTAATTTCTTCATCAAGCTCTGTTCGAAGTGCTAAACACGGCTTCCAATAGTTATCATCTTTGGTCAATACAGAAATTGTCGCCACTTCTTTATTTACATTTCCTGTAAATTCGTCTTTGTGTTCTGCCAGATAATTTTTCAGATTTTCCGCATAAGATTCTTTGCTGAGATGGGTGTACATTTTAAATCTCGGTCTGTTTCTTATTTTATCTAAGGTGGTTTCTTTGGTTTCCATATTTTATTCTTGATAAGGGATTGGGTCTTCTAATGTGAAGGAGAATTTCAGTTCCACGCCTTTTCTATCAATAGTCATGCTAATTGTTTTGCCTTCTTCCGATTTCATCATTTCCATGATCTTGTTTAAGGTCATATCAGCGGTTTTTCTTCCGTTAATAACGATTAATTTATCGTCTTTTTTGAGTCCGGCTTTGTAAGCTGGAGAATCTTTTCGAACTCCGGCGATTGAAAACAAGGGTTTTAAAATAAATTTATACTGCAGATTACTATTGTATAACTCACCGTTTCCGGCGGTGGATTTTTCATTTAAAGTTCTGAACGTTAAATAATCTTTTTCCCATTGAAGCCCGTCTTGTTTAAAATCGAGTCCGCTCATATTAAAATGAAAAGGATCATCATAATTTCTGTTTTTTCTAAGATATAATTTTTCGTTCTGATAGTCGAAAGCGACGGTGAATCTTCTCATAATATCGCCTCCGAGAGAACCTTTCCTGTCTTTCACTAAGTTTAGATGCTGAATAGAATATTCATCGGGCATTGCGGTCAAAGGTTTTTCAAATTTAAAACCACCCAGATAAAAATTATGGATGCGGCTTCGTTTTCCATAAATATCACCGTTGAAACCTCTTCCCAAAAAATCTTCAATATTCGGACGATTGTAAACAAAATCTTTTATCAGAGTCGGAAATAACCAGATTGCATCACTATTGCCAAGATCAATCAGAAGTTTTGATGTTTTCTTTTCATTGGTCATTTCTACCTCGATATCAATGTAAGGTTTACTTTTTTCAATAGAAATAGGCAGTTCATCAAATTTTTGAACTTTTTTTAGAAATAACTGTTGATCTTTAAAAACAGTTATTTTCTTTGAGCTGTAATCGATGATTATGGGATAATCTTTAAAAAAATGATAACCTAAAATACCGTTGACGGGAATTCCAACATGTGGAGAAATATTAAAATCTTCATCCAGAATGATGTAAAGCATTAATGAATTATTGACGATGTGGTTTCCGATCTTGGCAATATTACGGTCAGATTTAAAACCTTCAATGCTTGCATTTCCTCCTAATCCTGAAAATTTCATTTTTTCCATTGAGGGAAGTGTCATTTCTTTATTTTCTAAACTGAAAATTGTGTTTTCGGCGACTCCGGTATCCAGAAGAAATGTGAGCTCAACTCCGTTTACAGTCATCGGAATAAAGATCAGATTATTGATAAACTTAAAAGGAATAACAACTTTTCTGGCGTTTTTTATTTCAAAATTATTCTGGGCATTCATGAAAATGCTCAAAAACAAAATTGATATTAAAAACCATGATTTCATTTACTGAATTTAGTAAAATATATCACATGTAACAAAAAAAACATTCTTCGGAAAGAATGTTTATTATTTTGAAAATCTTAAAAAATGTTATTTTGAGAAGAATTCCATCAGATCGATATAGTTTTTCTGATTGACTCCATGACCGCTCATATATTCTCTGAACGTAAAATATGCGCTCAGATCATAAAGCATGTCTGCTGCTTTTCTTCCCCACTCCAAAGGAATAATGGCATCATCGGTTCCGTGAGAAACGAAGAAACGCAGATTTTGAAGTTTCTTTTTGTCTTTTACAATGTCAGTAAGCAGCTTTTCTTCAGGATAACAGCTTAGGCAGGCCACTTTACTGAATAAATCAGGATATTGCAAAGATAAGGCATAACATAAAATCCCACCCTGGCTGAAACCGCACAAATGTGTTTTACCAGTCGTAAGACCATAGTTGTTTACAATTTTCATGATGTTTTCAGTAACTGCCGCTAATGATTCTTTTGCCTGATCGATGTCAATAAATTTTTCAGGGTTATTAAAATCGATATCATACCATGAGTATCCTTCAAACTGAGTGGTTTTTGGAGCTCTGAAACTCACGATGATCCAGTCTTCCGGAAGGCTTTCTCTGAAACTGAAAAGATCCTGCTCATTGCTTCCGTAACCGTGAAGCATAAATAGGATGGAAGTATCGGGTGTAATATTTTCGGGTTCTCTTACGATGTAATCTAAATTCATACAGCAAATATAATTATTAATGAATGATTTTTTAATTGATAATTAATGAACTTAAAATATTTGAAATCTATATAAATAACTGCGTAAAAGTCTTTTGTTGATTTGATATTATTTAGAAATCTTTATTGGAAATTTTACATAAAAGTTATTTTTATATTGATAAAAAACCTATATTTGAAACATTAAAAAATCTATTTGGAGAAATGAAGCAATTTTACAAATCAAAAAATTTACTTAGACTTTCATTTTTAGCAGTGATATTACTTTCAGTAGCTTCTGTTTTTAATTCTTGTAAAGATGATGAAGAAGATGAGTTTCAGGATCACCTGGTACAATTTGAAGCAAAAATAGTTAACGGAGGTACGGCTCCAACTCCTCCTGTGAGCACTTTCAAAACCATTGTAAGTCAGGTAGGAATTAAGCAGGAAACTTTATATGATTCTCCTGGTTTGGTATGGACGAGCGGTGAGTTTTTTGTAAACTCAAGCCAGTCGCAGTTGAATTTAGCTGCAAATGCAAACCTTCTGAATGCTGATTCTAAACTGATCGTATCCATCTATATCGATGGTGAGATTGCAGAAACAGATACCATCGAAGGAAGCGGAACGAAAGAGGTTGCAGTTGCACACAGCTTTCTTGAATTATAATTGAATAAAATTATATATATAAAACCTCCGGATTTTTCGGAGGTTTTTTTGTTTAGGTACTTTCCTTGTGCATAATTCCCCATTTTTCCAGTTCTTCAATGACGGGTTTTAATTTGTAACCGATTTCTGTTAATTCATACTCAACTCTGGGTGGAACTTCTGCGAAAATAGTTCTTGTAATAATTTTATCTTCCTCCAATCTTCGCAATTGGAGTGTGAGCATTCGTTCTGTTATGTTTCCCAGGCTTTTTCTTAATTCGCCAAATCTCAGTTTTCCGTTGATTAAATAACTGCAAATAGCGAGAGACCATTGTCCGCCTATCATTTTTGATGCATAGAGTTCCGGACATTCGTCTGTGAGCGCTTTTTTGTTGGCAAAATTGGTTGAGGTTTCTTTTATTTTAGTCATACTTACATTTTTTATAGTACCATACAATGGGTTGCTAATATCGTAAATGTAAGTTACGGCTATTATTTTTGTAAAAGAAATTTTAAAATATGAAAACATTAATTATAGTAACACACCCTAAAATGGAGGAATCTTTAATCAACAAAAGATGGGTGGAAGAATTAAATAAATATCCTGAAAAATACAAGGTTCATCAATTGTATGAAAATTATCCTGATGAAATTATTGATATTAAAAAAGAACAGGAACTAGTTGAAGCCTATGATAAAATTGTTTTCCAGTTTCCGTTTTACTGGTTCAGCAGTCCGTCTTTGCTTAAGAAATGGTTTGATGAAGTTCTTTTGCACGGCTGGGCTTACGGAAGTAAAAGCGGATATAAAGTAGGTGGTAAAAAGGTTGCTTTGGCA
>Ga0213828_1001015_pt1 | contig 24545 bp, 19 predicted proteins | sample MC6MC0897MG_FD_180664 | JGI IMG/M metagenome (GOLD analysis project Ga0213828, IMG submission 180664) | Enriched soil aggregate microbial communities from Iowa State University, Ames, United States - MC6-MC0897-MG | ecosystem: Environmental > Terrestrial > Soil > Unclassified | place: USA: Iowa... | reverse complement strand
CAGGCGGGCGCCCTTGAGCTTTTCCAATACAGTTAGTGGAGAGATCACCTTGGTAGAGTACGTAGTTTCCCTCGATAAGCTCGGCGTCCATGATGTGGAGCATGTGGGGGGCAAGAACGCATCCCTGGGCGAGATGATCAGTAACCTCGCAGGTGCCGGTGTCTCGGTGCCGGGCGGCTTTGCCACTACGGCTCAGGCGTACCGCGATTTTCTCGAGCAAAGTGGCCTCAACGACCGCATCCATGCGGCGCTCGACGCGCTGGATGTCGACGATGTCAACGCCCTGGCCAAGACCGGCGCGCAGATCCGCCAGTGGGTGATGGAAGCCGATTTCCCGGCGCGCCTCGATTCGGAAATCCGAACCGCCTTCGCCGAAATGTCCCAGGGCAATGACAACATGGCCGTGGCCGTGCGCTCCTCGGCCACCGCTGAAGACCTGCCGGACGCCTCCTTCGCCGGCCAGCAGGAGACCTTCCTCAACATCCGTGGCGTCGACAACGTGATCCGCGCGGCCAAGGAAGTGTTCGCCTCGCTGTTCAATGACCGCGCCATTTCCTACCGCGTGCACCAGGGCTTCGACCACAAGCTGGTCGCCCTGTCCGCTGGCGTGCAACGCATGGTCCGCTCCGAGACCGGTACTGCGGGCGTGATGTTCACCCTGGACACCGAGTCGGGCTTCCGCGACGTGGTGTTCATCACCGGTGCCTATGGCCTGGGTGAAACCGTGGTCCAGGGTGCGGTCAACCCGGACGAGTTCTACGTGCACAAGAACACCTTGCAGGCCGGTCGCCCGGCGATCCTGCGCCGCAACCTGGGCAGCAAGGCGATCAAGATGGTCTATGGCGACGAAGCCAAGGCCGGTCGTTCGGTCAAGACCGTCGAGGTCGACCGCGCCGAGCGTGCGCGCTTCTGCCTGAGCGACGACGAAGTCAATGAACTGGCCAAGCAGGCCATGATCATCGAACAGCACTACCAGCGCCCGATGGACATCGAGTGGGCCAAGGACGGTGACGACGGCAAGCTGTACATCGTCCAGGCCCGTCCCGAGACCGTGAAGAGCCGCGCCAGCGCCAATGTCATGGAGCGCTACCTGCTGAAAGAGAAGGGCACCGTGCTGGTCGAAGGACGTGCCATCGGCCAGCGCATCGGCGCCGGCAAAGTCCGCGTGATCAACGACGTGTCCGAGATGGACAAGGTCCAGCCAGGCGATGTGCTGGTCTCGGACATGACCGACCCTGACTGGGAGCCGGTGATGAAGCGCGCCAGCGCCATCGTCACCAACCGAGGCGGGCGTACCTGCCACGCGGCGATCATCGCCCGTGAACTGGGCATCCCGGCGGTGGTCGGCTGCGGTAACGCCACCCAGGTCCTGAAAGATGGCCAGGGCGTCACCGTTTCCTGCGCCGAAGGCGACACCGGCTTCATCTTCGAAGGTGAGCTGGGCTTCGACATCAAGCAGAACTCGGTCGACGCCATGCCGGAGCTGCCGTTCAAGATCATGATGAACGTCGGCAACCCGGACCGCGCCTTCGACTTCGCCCAGTTGCCCAATGCCGGTGTCGGCCTGGCGCGCCTGGAGTTCATCATCAACCGTATGATCGGCGTGCATCCCAAGGCGCTGCTCAACTACGCCGGCCTGCCGCCGGAGCTGAAAGAGAGCGTCGACAAGCGCATTGCCGGCTACAACGACCCGGTCGGCTTCTATGTCGAGAAGCTGGTCGAGGGCATCAGCACCCTGGCTGCGGCCTTCTACCCGAAAAAGGTCATCGTGCGCCTTTCGGACTTCAAGTCCAACGAATACGCCAACCTGATCGGCGGCAAGCTCTACGAGCCGGAAGAAGAAAATCCCATGCTGGGCTTCCGCGGTGCGTCGCGCTACATCAGCGAGTCGTTCCGTGACTGCTTCGAGCTCGAGTGCCGTGCGCTCAAGCGCGTGCGCAACGAGATGGGCCTGACCAACGTCGAGATCATGGTGCCGTTCGTGCGCACCCTGGGCGAGGCCAGCCAGGTCGTTGACCTGCTCGCCGAAAACGGCCTGGCCCGCGGCGACAACGGCCTGCGCGTGATCATGATGTGCGAGCTGCCGTCCAACGCCATCCTGGCCGAAGAGTTCCTCGAGTACTTCGACGGCTTCTCCATCGGCTCCAATGACCTGACCCAGCTCACCCTGGGCCTGGACCGCGATTCCGGCATCATCGCCCACCTGTTCGATGAGCGAAATCCTGCCGTGAAGAAGCTGCTGGCCAACGCCATCGCCGCGTGCAACAAGGCCGGCAAGTACATCGGCATCTGCGGCCAGGGCCCGTCGGACCACCCCGACCTGGCCAAGTGGTTGATGGAGCAGGGCATCGAAAGCGTGTCGCTGAACCCGGACTCGGTGCTTGAGACCTGGTTCTTCCTGGCCGAAGGCCAGGGCGCTGCCTGATGCGGTAACAGGGCGCCTGTAGCGCCCTGGTGTTAGTGCGTGGGAGCGGCGGTGCGCCGATGCGACTTGCCCCGCGATAGCGTCAGTGAAGACACCTCTGTAGTCTGCTCTGACACCATCGTGGGGCAAGTCGCATCGGCGCACCGCCGCTCCCACGTTTCATGTCCACTGAATTTGTGAAGCCATGCAAAGCAGCAGCACCCAATTTCCCGTCGCGTTGCTCAGTGCCGAGCGCCGCGGCGACCTCAGCGAAGACGTCTACCGGATCAAGGCCGGCAACAGCCCGGATGCGAGTGTAGAACTGGCCGTCACCCGCCTGGGCCTGGCCGATCAGGAGCGCGTCCAGGGCATGCCGGTCATTCTCCTGCACGGCAGCTTCTCCAACCGGCGTTTCTGGTATTCGCCCAAGGGCATCGGCCTGGGCGCCTACCTGGCACGTGCCGGTTTCGATGTTTGGATCCCGGAGATGCGCGGCCACGGCCTGTCGCCGCGCAACCGCGACTGGCGGCAGAATCGCGTGGCCGACTATGCGCGCTACGATCTGCCGGTGATCGGCGCCTTCGTACATGAAAAAGCCGGGCAGGTTCCGCGCTGGATCGGCCACTCGCTGGGCGGCACCACGTTGGCGGCGGCACTGGGCAGCGGCTATCTCGACACCGGCCTGGTGGCCAGTGCGGCGTTGTTTGGCACCCAGGTCAGCCGGGTTTATTGGCCGTTAAAAGTGCCACCGGTGGAGTGGGGCGCGCGCATGCTGCTCAAGCGTTTTGCGCAGATTTCCGGTTCGCGCCTCAAGCGGGGCCCGGAAGACGAACCCATCGGCCTGGCCCTGGAGAGCCTGCGCTGGAATGGCCTGTTCGGCCGCTTCGGCGACAAGGAGAAGGACTGGTGGTCGGGGCTGGCCGAAGTCGAGGTGCCGCTGCTGGCGGTGGCCGGAGCCGGTGACTTCCAGGATCCGGTGTGGGCCTGCCGCAAGCTGTTCGAGCAGTTTGGCGGTGATGCCAGGCAGTTCCTGCGCCTGGGCCGCGAGGAAGGCTTCGAGGCCTTCGGGCATGTCGACATGCTGGTCAGCAAGGCGGCGCAGGCCCAGGTGTGGCCGTTGGTGGAGCGCTGGCTGCGCGACCCCCTGGTACCGGTGCATGCCTCGACGGTGGTGATGGAGCCTGTGGCTGCCAGTTGAACATCGGCCGGCGGGGCGACGGTTCAACTGACTACTCGGTCCCGGATGACTGCCGGCCCTTCCAAGGTGTAGCCTTGGCCGACACCCGCTTTCGTTGTGACTGACAGGAGTTTCCCATGCAGCATTACGTAACGCCCGACCTGTGCGACGCCTACCCGGACCTGGTCCAGGTGCTTGAACCCATGTTCAGCAACTTCGGCGGCCACGACTCATTCGGCGGCCAAATCGTCACCATCAAGTGCTTCGAAGACAATTCCCTGGTCAAGGAACAGGTCGAGCTCGACGGCAAGGGCAAGGTCCTGGTGGTCGACGGCGGCGGTTCGCTGCGCCGTGCGCTACTGGGCGACATGCTCGCCGAGAAGGCCGCGAAGAATGGCTGGGAAGGCCTGCTGATCTACGGCTGCGTGCGTGACGTGGACGTGCTGGCGCAGACCGATGTCGGTATCCAGGCCCTGGCCAGCCACCCGATGAAGACCGACAAACGCGGCATTGGCGACCTCAACGTCGCGGTGACCTTTGCCGGCGTGACCTTCCGCCCGGGCGAATACGTGTACGCCGACAACAACGGCGTGCTGGTCTCGCCAAGCCCGCTGAAGATGCCCGAGTGATTCGCCGCACACCCATGGAGCTTTGATGTTCGAGGAAGACAACGCGCAATGGGGCCTGGTGCATGCCCTGGTGCTCGATGGCAAGGGTGGCGCGCGTTCGATCGCCCGCACCGAGCTGGACGACCTGCAGTTGCAGCCCCAGGAGAGCCTGTGGCTGCACTGGGACCGCAGCCATCCGCAGACTCGCACCTGGCTGCTGCACGACAGCGGTCTGAGCGAGTTCGCCTGCGAACTGTTGCTTGAGGAGAACACTCGCCCGCGCCTGTTGCAGATGGCCGGCGAGCAGATGCTGCTGTTCCTGCGCGGGGTCAATCTCAACCCGGGTGCCGAACCCGAGGACATGGTCTCGGTGCGTATCTTCGCCGAGGCGCGGCGAGTCATCTCGCTGCGTTTGCGGCCGCTGCGCGCCAGCGACGAGGTGCTCCAGCAACTGGATGAAGGCAGGGGGCCGAAAACGGCCTCCGAACTGTTGCTGCTAATGGGCGAACTGTTGACCGAAAAGGTCCAGGCGCTGGTCAGCGACCTGTCCGAAGCGGTCGATCTGGAAGAGGAAAAGGCAGAATCCGACGAACGGTATTCGCCAGCCCAGGGCAGCCTGCAGCAGATCCGCCGTCGTGCCGCCGGCCTGCGCCGTTTCCTTGCCCCTCAGCGCGATATCTATGCCCAGCTTTCGCGCAATAAATGCAGTTGGTTCGCCGATGCTGACGCGGACTACTGGAACGAGCTGAACAACAGCCTGATCCGCTACCTCGAAGAACTCGAACTGGCTCGCGAGCGAGCCGCACTGGTGCTGGAAAGCGAGGATCGGCGCCGCAGCGAGCGAATGAACCGGACCATGTACCGGTTTGGCATCATTACCTGCATTTTCCTGCCCATGAGCTTTGTCACGGGCCTGCTGGGCATCAATGTCGGCGGTATTCCCGGGGCGGAAAACCCCTACGGCTTCGCGCTCGCCTGCACCGTGGTGCTGGGGCTGGCGGCGGGGCAGTGGTGGTTGTTCCGTCGACTGCGCTGGGTCTGAAATGAGGCATTTTGAAACATTCGTCCCAGTGGCAGGTGTGACCCATCGCCTGGCACCCACGTCTTTGACTGACATTGCGCGAGGTGCCCATGCACGATCCGTTTGAAGAATCCCTGCGCGACCTGCTCAAGGCGTCGCCGTCCGGCCAGGACCGTGACGACGCCGCGTGCCTGGGTCGCGTGCTCAAGACCGCCAACCGCCAGGTTGGCGCGGGCGATCTGTTCAGCCTGCTTGGCCGCTGGAGCCAGGCGCTGCTGATCGCCGTGAACAATGGCTCGGCGCATGTCGCGCCGGTGCGCCGCAACTCTACCCGCAACCCTGCCGCAGGCAGCCCTGCAGATAAGGCCGATTGAATATGGAACTCGATCTCTGGACCCAGAGCCTGGTCACCGCCATGACTGCCCTTTGGACCAAGGTGGCGAACTTCATCCCCAACCTGTTCGGCGCGCTGGTCGTGGTGCTGCTCGGTTTCGTCGTGGCCAAGCTGCTCGACACCTTGCTGTCGAAGGTACTGGCCAAGTTCGGCCTGGACCGCCTGATGAGCGGTACCGGCCTGACCAAGATGCTCGCCCGGATTGGTATCCAGGTACCGATTTCGACGCTGATCGGCAAGATCGTCTATTGGTTCGTGCTGTTGATCTTCCTGGTTTCGGCGGCTGAATCGCTGGGCCTGGAGCGGGTCTCGGCGACCCTGGACATGCTGGCGCTGTACCTGCCCAAGGTGTTCGGCGCGGCGCTGGTGATGCTGGCCGGCGTGCTGTTGGCGCAACTGGCCAACGGCCTTGTGCGTGGCGCCGCCGAGGGCATTGGCCTGGAATACGCCGCTGGCGTCGGGCGTATCGTCCAGGGCCTGGTAATCATCATCAGTATTTCGGTGGCCATCAGCCAGCTGGAGGTCAAGACCGACCTGCTCAACCACGTGATCGTCATCGGGCTGATTACCGTTGGTCTGGCAATTGCCCTGGCGATGGGCCTGGGCAGCCGTGAAATTGCCGGGCAGATCCTGGCCGGCATCTATGTGCGTGAGCTCTTTCAGGTCGGCCAGCACGTGCGCATTGGCGAGGTCGAAGGGCACATCGAGGAGATCGGCACGGTCAAGACGACCCTGCTGACCGATGATGGCGAATTGGTGTCGTTGTCTAATCGCGAGCTCCTCGAGCAGCGCGTGAATAGCCGCTAACCGCACAAAAGCTGTTAATGTATGCCGCCGCAAAAATCGGCCCACGGGGCCGAGCGGCGACATTGACCTGACTGTCGGCCAGATCCGTTTTGAATAAAGTTCATTCGCCGCCCATGCGTTATGACCCCCGCGAGCTCACCGACGAGGAGTTGGTGGCGCGTTCGCATGAGGAGCTGTTTCACGTCACCCGCGCCTATGAGGAGCTCATGCGGCGCTACCAGCGCACGCTGTTCAACGTCTGTGCGCGCTACCTGGGGAACGATCGGGATGCCGACGATGTCTGTCAGGAGGTGATGCTCAAGGTGCTCTACGGGTTGAAGAACTTCGAGGGCAAGTCCAAGTTCAAGACCTGGCTCTACAGCATCACCTACAACGAATGCATCACCCAGTACCGCAAGGAGCGTCGCAAACGCCGGCTGATGGATGCGCTGAGCCTGGACCCTGTCGAAGAGGCGTCCGAGGACAAGGCACCAAAGCCGGAAGAAAAAGGCGGGCTGGATAAATGGCTGGTACATGTGAACCCGATCGACCGGGAAATCCTGGTGCTGCGATTTGTCGCGGAGCTGGAATTCCAGGAAATCGCCGACATCATGCACATGGGCCTGAGCGCCACGAAAATGCGCTACAAGCGTGCGCTCGACAAGCTTAGAGAGAAATTTGCAGGCGTGGCTGAAACTTAGTGGCCTGCAAATACCTCTAACCAACCGGCAAGTTCTGCTAGACTTGCCGTCGAGTTGTCCCCCGGATGTTGGTGGGACTGCTTAACTATCACCAGATGGGGATTTAACGGATGAAATTGAAAAACACCTTGGGCTTGGCCATTGGCTCTCTCGTAGCCGTGACTTCGCTCGGCGCTCTGGCTCAAGGCCAAGGCGCAGTCGAAATCGAAGGTAACGTTACCAAGCAGTTCTACGACAGCGAACGTAACTTCAAGAACACCGGCACCAATCCAGGTGTTCGCCTCGGTTACTTCCTGACCGACGACGTCTCCCTGGACCTGGGCTACAACGAGACCCACAACGCTCGTGGTGAAGTCTTCAACAAAGACATCAAAGGCTCCAAGACCAAGCTCGACGCTACCTACCACTTCGGTACTGTAGGCGATGCACTGCGTCCGTACGTTTCCGCCGGTTTCGCTCACGAGAGCCTGGGCCAGGCCACTCGTAGCGGCCGTGACCACTCCACCTTCGCCAACGTTGGCGCTGGCGCCAAGTGGTACATCACCGACATGTTCTTCGCCCGTGCCGGCGTCGAAGCCATGTACAACATCGACAACGGCAACACCGAGTGGGGCCCGACCGTTGGTCTGGGTCTGAACTTCGGTGGCAGCGGTGGCCAGAAAGCCGCTCCTGCGCCTGCTCCAGTTGCCGAAGTCTGCTCCGACAGCGACAACGATGGCGTCTGCGACAACGTCGACAAGTGCCCTGACACCCCAGCCAACGTTACCGTTGACGCTGATGGCTGCCCGGCTGTTGCCGAAGTCGTTCGCGTTGAGCTGGACGTCAAGTTCGACTTCGACAAGTCGGTCGTCAAGCCAAACAGCTACGGCGACATCAAGAACCTGGCTGACTTCATGAAGCAGTACCCACAGACCACCACCACCGTGGAAGGTCACACTGACTCCGTCGGCCCAGACGCTTACAACCAGAAGCTGTCCGAGCGTCGTGCCAGCGCTGTCAAGCAGGTCCTGACCCAGCAGTACGGTGTTGAATCGAGCCGTGTTGACTCGGTTGGCTACGGTGAGACCCGTCCGGTCGCCGACAACGCCACCGAAGCTGGCCGCGCCGTCAACCGTCGCGTAGAAGCTCAGGTAGAAGCCCAGGCCAAGTAATTGGTTTGACGCTTCACGAAAAACCCGGCCTTGGCCGGGTTTTTCTTTGTCCGCGATTTTTTGGGGGCGATGGGGCGTGGATGGCCGCGTGCTCAGTGCTTGAGCAGAACCAGCAACAGCACCATGTTCAACAGCAGCGACAGCAGCCCAATCGTGCGCCATACCTTAAGTGGCTCACGCTCCAGCAGTGGTCGTGGTCGCTCGTCCAGTTCCTGGCGATCCCCCCGCTCCAGCAACAGCAACCACTGTTCGGCGGTCTCGAAGCGCTGCGCTGGATCTGCCGCCACCGCCTGCAACAGGTTGTGCTGCAACCACTCCGGCACATCCGGGCGGTAGCGCGCCGGGTTTACTGGCGTACCGAAGCGTGGCCGTTGGAACGCCTCGACTTCGCCGTAGGGGTAGTGGCCGGTAAGCAGCTGGTAAAGCGTCACGCCCGCGGCATAGAGGTCCTGACGCGGCGCAGGGGGCAGGCCGTCGTAGGCTTCCGGGGCAAGGAACGAAGGCGTGCCTGGCAAGGCGCGGGGCGGGTCCTCGGAAAGCCCCGGACAGTACGCCAGTCCGAAGTCCAGCAGGCGCAACTGGCCATCTTCGCCCAAGTGAAGGTTTTCCGGCTTGATGTCACGGTGCAGCAGGTTGCGCCGGTGCAGCGCGCCGACAGCCTGCAGCAGCTGGCGCGTCATTTCCAGCCATTGCGCCAGGGGCAGCGGGCCGCCCGCCACGAGCAGGTTGGCGAGGGTCGTGCCCGGGTATTCGCGCATCAGGTAGTACAGGTGCTGGCGCTGGCTGGCCGGGTGCACTTCGGGGAAGTGGCGGCCGGCGACCCGGCGCAGGAACCACTCTTCCATGAGCAAGGTCTGGGCGGCCCCGGGCTCGTTATCGCGGGCCGGGGGCAGGGTCTTGAGCAACCAGGGCCGGCCTTGCGGATCACGGGTGCGGTAGAGCAGCGCTTGCCTGCTCTGGGCCAGCAAACCGTCGACCTGCCAGCCATCGATCATCTGGCCTTCACGCAAAGCGGCTGGCAGCGGCCACTGCTTGAGCTGCGCCAGGGTGTCGCCCAGGTTGCTCGCGCCCAGCTGGTCGACTCGTACCAGCAAGGCGCTGGCATTGTCCTGGCTGCCGCAGTGGTGGGCGCTGGCCACGAGGGTATCGGCGGCTTCCTGCATGTCGCGGTGTTCGCGCAGGATCGATTGGATATGCGCATCGTCCAGGCTGGCCCACACGCCGTCGCTGAGTAGCACGAAGCACTCGCCTTCGTGCAGATCGCCCTCCAGATAGTCCACCAACAACTGCTGGTCCAGCCCCAGCGCGCGCTTGAGCACGTGCTGCATGCCGGGCTGGTCCCACACATGGTCTTCACTCAGGCATTGCAGTTGGTCGTCCTGCCAGCGGTACACCCGGCAGTCGCCGACGTGGGCGAGGGTGAAGCGTCGCCCGCGCAGCACCAGGGCGCTGAGGGTGGTGAGCAGCGGCTGGCCGTTGCCTTGGGCGCGCAGCCAGCGGTTTTGCGCCATCAGCAGACGGTCCAGGGCCTGGGCCACGCTCCAGGTGGCGGGCGTGGCGTAGTAGTCCAGGGCCAGGGCCTGCAAGCTGGCGCGCGCTGCCAGGCCGCCGTCGGCGCATTGGCTGACGCCGTCGGCCAGCGCGCACAGGTAGCCCTTGCTGGCCGCCAGCTCGGCTGCAGGGGTGACCAGGCGCAGGGCATCCTGGTTATCCGTGCGCGGGCCTGTGGCGCTGGCCTGGGCGAAGCTCAGTAGCAGGCTCATGGCGGCGCCTCAGACCCGCGCTGCGGTGACTGCGGCCGAGCCCCAGGTGGTGCGCCAGCGCTGCTTGACGCCATGCAGGCCGAACCAGGCCAGCAGGCCGAGGCTGGCGAAAAGCCACAGGCCGAGCTGGTAGTCGCCGGTGTGCTGCTTGATGGTGCCAAGGCCCGCAGCGAGGAGGAAACCGCCGATACCGCCGGCCATGCCGATCAGCCCGGTCATCACGCCGATCTCCTGGCGGAAGCGCTGCGGCACCAGTTGGAACACCGCGCCATTGCCCGCACCGAGCCCGAGCATGGCGCTGACGAACAGCGCCAGGGCCGCCGCCGCGCTGGGCAGGTTGAAGCCTACTGCCGCGATGCACACGGCGGCCACGCTGTACATCGCCAGCAGGGTGCGGATGCCGCCGAAGCGATCGGCCAGGGCGCCGCCGAGCGGGCGCATGAGGCTGCCGGCGAACACACAGGCGGCGGTGTAGTAGCCGGCGGTCACCGGGCTCAGGCCGTACTGGTCGCTGAAATAGCCGGGCAGGGCGCTGGCCAGGCCGATGAAGCCGCCGAAGGTGACACTGTAGAAGAACATGAACCACCAGCTGTCGCGGTCGCCGAGGGCCTTGAGGTAGTCGGCCATGGCCTTGGGCTTGGGCCGTTGCGGGGCATTGCGGGCCAGCCAGGCGAACAGCACCAGGGTCAGCAGCAGCGGCAGCAGGGCAAAGCCGAACACATTGTTCCAGCCGAAGGCGGCGGCCAGCGCTGGCGCCAGCAGCGCGGCGAACACCGTGCCGGAGTTGCCGGCACCGGCGATGCCCATGGCCTTGCCCTGGTGCTGCGGCGGGTACCACTGCGAGGCCAGCGGCAGAGACACGGCGAACGAGGCCCCGGCAAAGCCAAGGAACACACCCAGCAGCAAGGCTTGTTCGTAGCTGCGCACGCCCAGCTGCCAGGCACAGGCCAGGGCGACGATCACCACCACCTGGCCGATCAGCCCGGCGGTCTTGGGCGACAGGCGATCGACCAGCACACCCATGGCAAAGCGCAGCAGCGCGCCGGCCAGGATCGGCGTGGCCACCATCAGGCCGCGTTGCTGTGCGGTCAGTTGCAGGTCGGCGGCAATCTGCACCGCCATCGGGCCGAGCAGGTACCAGACCATGAAACTCAGGTCGAAATACAGGAAGGCGGCGAACAGGGTGGGCACATGCCCGGATTTCCAGAAGCTCGTATTCATCTGACACCTCGTGGGGCGCACAACACAGGGCGGAAACGAAAAGACGCCGCTGCCCGGTCCACGGATGAGTGGCTGGGGAGCGACGTCTTTGTCGGGGTCTGGGGGGCAACCGCCGTTGGCTACCTGGGGTTCCATGAGCAAGAGACGGGCCAAGGTCTGCGGGTCATTGCAACTAGCCCAGCATCTCCGACATGGCGATAATCTGCTCCGCCACCTGGATCAGCTTCTGCTGGCGGCTCATGGCCTGCCGGCGCATCAGGGTGTAGGCCGCCTCCTCGTTGCAGTCCTTCATTTTCATCAGCAGCCCCTTGGCTTGTTCGATGCGCTTGCGCTCGGCCAGTTGCTGGTCGCGGGCCAGCAATTGCGCCTTCAATGCCTGGTCGCTTTCGAAACGGGCCATGGCCACGTCGAGGATCGGCTGCAGGCGCGTGGCCTGGATACCCTCGACGATATAGGCGCTGACTCCAGCCTGGATCGCCTGGCGCATCACGTCGGGGTCATGCTCGTCGGTGAACAGCACGATCGGGCGGGGGCGATCGCGGCTGACCAGCACCACCTGTTCCATCACATCCCGGCCAGGTGACTCGGTATCGATCAGCACCACGTCCGGGTGCACCGTTTCGACACAGGCGGGCAGGTCGATGCTCAGGTTGCCGGCCTCGATCACTTCGAAGCCGGCCTCGATCAGGGCGGTCTTGAGACGACCGACTTTCTTTTCGGTGTCGTCGATCAGCAGGATACGCAGCATGTTCGCCCCCTCAGTGACTGGCGCGGGCATCAGGCGCCGCGTCCAGGGCGTGCAGGGGGAAGCTGCGCGCATAGCCATGGGGGTCGCTGCCGTCCCAGCGGCGGCCGTCGAGCAGCAGGCTGCTGCGCATGGGTAGGTCGGCGCAGGGCACGCCCAGTGCCGAGGCGGCCTCGCGGTAAAGGGCCAGCTGTTGCACCTGGCGGGCGACCCCGAGGTAGTCCGGGTCGTCACGCAGCAGGCCCCAGCGGCGGAACTGGGTCATGAACCACATGCCGTCGGACAGGTAGGGCAGGTTGGCCCGGCCCTGGTCGAACAGGCGCAGGGCATGGGGGTCGTGCCAGCGGTGACCGAGGCCATCCTGATAGTCGCCGAGCAGGCGCGGCTCGATGCTGTCGACGGGGGTGTCAAGGTAGGCGCTGCCGCTGAGCAGTTGCGCGGTGCTGCGGCGGTTCTCCTGGCTCTGCTCGATGAAGCGCGCGGCGGCGAGTACCGACTGGATCAGTGCGCGGGCGCTGTTGGGGTACTGTTCGACGAAACCCCGGGCGCAGGCCAGGACCTTTTCCGGGTGATCGGGCCAGATCGACTGGCTGGTGGCCAGGGTGAAGCCCTGGCCCTTGGCGAGCGCGTCCGCCGACCAGGGTTCGCCGACGCAGAAGCCGTCGATACGTCCGGCCTGCAGGTGGGCGGTCATCTGCGCCGGGGGCACCACCACGCTGCTGACGTCACGCAATGGGTGAATCCCCTGGCTGGCCAGCCAGTAGTACAGCCACAGGGCATGGGTGCCGGTGGGAAAGGTCTGGGCGAAGGTGAGTCGTGCGCCTTGCTGGTGCACCAGCCGCGTCAGTGCCTCGGGGTTGGTCACGCCCTTGCGCTGCAGTGCGGCGGAGAGGTTGATGGCCTGGGCGTTCTGGTTCAGGCCCATAAGCACGGCCAGGGGGCTGGCGGGCACGCCGCCGATACCGAGGTGCACGGCGTATACCAGCCCATACAGGCAGTGGGCGGCGTCGAGCTCGCCGCTGACCAGCTTGTCGCGCAGCCCGGCCCAAGAGGCCTGGCGGCGCAGGTTTAACGTCAGGCCGAATGGCTGGGCGAAGCTCTGGGTGGCGGCGACCACCACCGAGGCGCAGTCGGTGAGGGCCATGAAACCGATGTCCAGGCTGGGTTTTTCCGGCGCGTCGCTACCGTTGACCCAGGCCAGGGGCGTTGTCGGGAGGGCTGTGTTCACGGAGTTCCTCGAGCGTTCGCAATAGAGCGGCATGCAACAGACATAGCAACCCATGTGCCATGGCCCTGTCGCCCCGGCGGCGCGCTGGCTATAATCGCCTCCTCACACACCGCGAGTCCGCCCGCCCATGTATACCCTGGCCCGCCAGCTGCTGTTCAAGCTCTCCCCGGAAACCTCCCACGACCTCTCGCTGGACCTGATCGGCGCCGGTGGCCGCCTGGGGCTCAATGGTCTGCTGTGCAAGCAACCAGCGGCGTTGCCGGTGACGGTGATGGGCTTGAACTTCGCCAACCCGGTCGGCCTGGCCGCTGGCCTGGACAAGAACGGCGCGGCCATCGACGGTTTCGCCCAGCTGGGCTTCGGCTTTGTCGAGATCGGCACCGTGACGCCACGCCCGCAGCCGGGCAACCCCAAGCCACGGCTGTTCCGCCTGCCTGAAGCCACGGCCATCATCAACCGCATGGGCTTCAACAACCTGGGTGTCGACCACTTGCTGGCACGTGTGCGCGCCTCGAAGTACACCGGGGTACTGGGTATCAACATCGGCAAGAACTTCGACACCCCGGTCGAACGGGCCCAGGACGACTACCTGATCTGCCTGGAAAAGGTCTACAACGACGCCAGCTACATCACCGTCAACGTCAGCTCGCCGAATACCCCGGGCCTGCGTTCGCTGCAGTTCGGCGACTCGCTCAAGCAACTGCTCGATGCCCTGGCCGAGCGCCGTGAACAGCTGGCCACGGCCAACGGCAAGCGCGTGCCATTGGCGATCAAGATTGCACCGGACATGAGCGACGAAGAGACCGCGCTGGTGGCTGCGGCGCTGCGCGAGTCGGGCATGGACGCGGTGATCGCCACCAATACCACCCTGGGCCGCGAAGGTGTCGAAGGCCTGCCGTTCGGTGGCGAGGCGGGCGGCCTGTCGGGTGCGCCGGTACTGCAAAAGAGCACGCACACGGTGAAGGTGCTGGCGGGCGAGCTGGGCGGTAAGCTGCCGATCATCGCCGCTGGCGGCATTACCGAGGGGCGCCACGCGGCTGAGAAGATCGCCGCTGGGGCTAGCCTGGTGCAGATCTATTCGGGCTTTATCTACAAAGGCCCGGCGTTGATTCGTGAAGCGGTGGATGCGATTGCGGCGATGCCGAAACCATGAAATGAGCCGCTCCCACGCTGTATAGAAGATATGGCGAGAAAATAAGGTGCATAAAAAAGGGCCCCTTCAAAGGGGCCCCTGGGCCGCAGCCCGCCGCCCGGATAGGGCGCGCATGGTGACTCGAATTCAGTGTCCTCGTTCAGCCAACGGCGTGATTTTCGTTGAGTCTATGAATGCCAGCGGTGCCGGTCATGCCATCCCAGTTATCGCCGCGACCTTCGCGCCAGCCGTTGATCCAGGCTTGGCGTACAGAGGGTAGATTGAAGGGGCAAAGTTCGCGGGATTTGCCGGTGACTCCATACTGGTAGCCACGTGAATATGCTCTTTCCAACGGATCACGCTTAAGTCTTCTCATAGGGTGTTGCCCTCACTTGTTGACTGTAATGTCCCGTCGGCCTCTCCGAGGCCGGGCAGAATCGTTCTGCCGGTTTGCGCCCGCTGCCGGCGTCGCGGGCTGAAAGTGCCGCCCCGTTGCGGTGCGGCCTGAGATCAGTTCTAACGAATGCGAGTCACAGTGTGAATGATCGATTTGTCATAAGGACGTAACCTTTCCGAGGGTGAGGGGATAAGTAAATAAATGCGACTCAACCTTGTTTGCCGTTGAGCCCGCTATGATCAGGGTTTAGTCAACGTTGACGTCAATTGGCCAGCGTTGCTCGATGATGACAGTAATAATTGGTAATGCGACGAAGGGTCACATCTGAACCCTGGGTCCACGAAATTTTCACACTGCCCGACGATCAAAGCCTCTTTCGCTTCTGCGCGAGGCGTTGGTCTGCCGGGCGGCCAGGTCTTGCGAACGCTTCGCAAGGCCACCCGGGCGCCTGCTGGAAAGGTGCCCGGGCAAACAGCGGCAGCCGATGCGTCGGCTTGCCATCTACCTAGCCAAAGGCTCTGGATTGCACATGTCGGACCGTTTCGAACTTTATCTCACCTGCCCCAAGGGTCTTGAAGGCCTGCTCGCCGAGGAGGCCCGCCAACTGGGCCTGAGCGAGGTGCGTGAACACACCTCGGCCATTCGCGGCGACGCCGATATGGAAACCGCCTATCGCCTATGCCTGTGGTCGCGCCTGGCCAACCGGGTGCTGCTGGTGCTCAAGCGTTTTTCCATGAAGAACGCCGATGACCTCTATGACGGTGTGCACGCCCTCGATTGGGCCGATCACCTGGCGGCCGACGGTACGTTGGCGGTGGAGTTCAGCGGCCATGGTTCGGGTATCGACAACACCCACTTCGGCGCCCTGAAGGTGAAGGACGCCATCGTCGACAAGCTGCGCAACCGCGAAGGCCTGCGCCCGTCGGTGGAGAAGGTCGACCCGGACGTGCGCGTACACCTGCGCCTGGACCGTGGCGAGGCCATCCTGTCCCTCGACCTGTCCGGCCACAGCCTGCACCAGCGCGGCTATCGCCTGCAGCAGGGCGCGGCGCCATTGAAGGAAAACCTGGCAGCGGCGGTGCTGATCCGCTCGGGCTGGCCACGCATTGCGGCCGAGGGCGGCGCCCTGGCTGACCCGATGTGCGGTGTGGGCACCTTCCTGGTCGAGGCGGCGATGATCGCCGCCGACATCGCCCCCAACCTCAAGCGCGAGCGCTGGGGCTTCACGGCCTGGCTCGGGCACGTACCGGCGCTGTGGCGCAAGCTGCACGAGGAGGCCCAGGCCCGTGCCCAAGTGGGCCTGGCCAAGCCACCGTTGTGGATTCGTGGCTACGAGGCCGACCCGCGGCTGATCCAGCCGGGGCGCAACAACGTCGAGCGCGCAGGCCTGGGCGACTGGGTGAAGATCTATCAGGGAGAGGTGGCCAGCTTCGAGCCGCGCCCAGACCAGAACCAGAAGGGCCTGGTGATCAGCAACCCACCCTATGGCGAGCGCCTGGGCGATGAGGCCAGCCTGCTGTACCTCTACCAGAACTTCGGCGAGCGCCTGCGCCAGGCATGCATGGGCTGGGACGCGGCGGTGTTCACCGGCGCGCCGGAGCTGGGCAAGCGCATGGGTATCCGCAGCCACAAGCAATACGCTTTCTGGAATGGCGCATTGCCGTGCAAGCTGTTGCTGTTCAAGGTCCAGCCCGACCAGTTCGTCACTGGCGATCGTCGTCAGGCCCAGGCCGACGCGGGTGAGGGCGAGCCGCGCCGCCAGGCGCCGGTGGCCAGCGAGCCGGCGCGCCTGTCGGAAGGCGCGCAGATGTTCGCCAACCGCCTGCAGAAGAACTTCAAGCAGCTGGGCAAGTGGGCCCGCCGCGAGCAGGTCGATTGCTACCGCGTGTACGATGCCGACATGCCCGAGTACGCCTTGGCTGTCGACCTGTACCACGACTGGGTGCACGTGCAGGAGTATGCCGCGCCGCGCTCGATCGACCCGGACAAGGCCCAGGCACGCCTGCTCGACGCGTTGACCGCGATTCCGCAGGCCCTTGGCGTCGATCCGCAGCGCGTGGTGCTCAAGCGCCGGGAGCGCCAGACCGGCACCCGCCAGTACGAACGCCAGGCCACCGAAGGACGCTTCCAGGAAGTCAGCGAGGGCGGCGTCAAGCTGCTGGTCAACCTCACCGACTACCTCGACACCGGCCTGTTCCTCGACCACCGCCCGATGCGCCTGCGTATCCAGCGCGAGGCGGCGGGCAAGCGCTTCCTCAACCTGTTCTGCTACACCGCCACGGCCAGCGTGCATGCAGCCAAGGGCGGCGCGCGCAGCACCACCAGCGTCGACCTGTCGAAGACCTACCTGGACTGGGCACGGCGCAACCTGTCGCTCAACGGTTTCTCCGAGCGCAACCGCCTGGAGCAGGGCGACGTCATGGCCTGGCTGGAGAACGCCCAGGACAGCTACGACCTGATCTTCATCGACCCGCCGACCTTCTCCAACTCCAAGCGCATGGAAGGGGTGTTCGACGTGCAGCGCGACCATGTGCAACTGCTCGACCTGGCCATGGCGCGCCTGGCGCCGGGTGGTGTGCTGTACTTCTCCAACAACTTCCGCAAGTTCCAGCTCGACGAGCACCTGGCGACGCGGTATGCGGTGGAGGAAATCAGCGCCCAGACCCTGGACCCTGACTTCGCTCGCAACAACCGCATCCATCGCGCCTGGCAGCTGCGTTTGCGCTGAGCCGACGAGGTACATGGCGTGGCCACTGGCCAGCGGCTATAAAGCAGGACAGGGCGGGACAATACGCAGGACGCTGACGTTGCTGAGAGTCCTCTATGTCGAACCCAGGCGTACCTGCGAAGCCGCTTGGCCTGTTCGGTGACGAGCTGTCGGCCTGGGGCGTGGCCCTGGCGGCGCTGGTCGCCGGGGCGCTGCTCACGGCCGCGCTGGCCATTGCCACGCAGACCTTCTTCAAGCAGCAACTGCGCCAGCGCTTCGAACTGCTGGCCAGTGAGCGCTACAGCCGCATCGCTGAACGTTTCGAGGAGCAGGAGCAGCGCCTGGACGGCCTGCGCCGCTTCTTCGCCTACTCCAGTGAAATCACGCCCTACGAGTTCGATGGCTACGCCCGCCCGTTGCTGCATCGCACCCAGGCCTACTCCTGGGCGCCGCGGGTAGCGTCCGGGCAGCGCGCGGCGTTCGAGCAGCAGGCCAGCGCCTTGCTGGGGCAGCCTTACCAGATCCGCGACCTGGACGCCCAGGGGCGTTGGCAGGCGGCAGCGATGCGCGATCACTACTACCCGGTCCTGTACACCCAGGCGGCGAGCCGGCAGGCCCAGCCCTATGGTTTCGACCTTGGCGGGCAGGCGCTGCGCGCCGCGACCCTGGCCCGGGCCTCGGGCCCTGGCAGCATGGCGGTGTCTGCGCCGCTGGACATGATCAATGTCGAGCCGGCCTACACCCGCGGCCTGCTGATGGTCGCCCCGGTGTTCGCCGATGATGCGCCGGCGAGCGAGTTGCCCCGAGGTTATGTGATGGCGTTGCTCAGCCTGCACCAGTTGATAGCCGAGAGCCTGCCGACCGTGGCCGATGACAACCTGGTGGTGCGCATCCTCGATCTGTCCACCGAGGGTGGTCACGAGGTGCTGTTCGACTCGGGCATGCCGCCGGCGCGCATGGGCCTTGCCAGCAGTCACCTGCTGCACCTGGCCGACCATCACTACCAGCTCGATATTCGCCCCAGCCAGGGCTTTCTGTTGGCCAACCGGTCGTCTGCGGTGCCAGTCGTGGCATTGCTGGGTGGCCTGCTGAGCATATTGCTGGCGCTGCTGCTTTACAGCCTGTTCAGCCAGCGCCAGCGTGCCCTGGGCCTGGTGGCCCGGCGCACCGCCGAGTTGCGTGTCAGCGAGCAGTCGTTGCGCGAGACTCACAACCAGTTGCGCAGCGTGCTCGATGCCGCGACCCAGGTCGCGATCATCGCCACCAGCCTGCGCGGAGTGATCGGCACGTTCAATGCCGGCGCCGAACGCATGCTGGGCTACTCGGCCGGCGAAGCGCTGGGCCAGCTGCGGCTGGAGGACCTGGTGTTGCCCGAAGAGCTGCACCAGCGTGCCCATGCCTTGAGCGTGCGCTTTGGCCGCGAGGTCGGCGCCGGCCAGGCGATGTTCGCCGAAACGGTGCAGGAGGGTGGCGCGCAGCCGGCGGACTGGACGCTGGTACGCAAGGACGGCAGCCATCTGCTGGCCAACATGCTGGTGACGGCGGTGCTGGACGAGCAGGGCTTGTGGGTGGGTTACCTGGCGATCTGCATCGATGTCACCGAGAGGCGCCGGGTGCACGAAGCCCTGGCGGCTCGCGATCGGTTGCTGGAGAAACTCAGTGCCGAGGTGCCTGGCGGGATCTACCAGTACCGCCTGGATGCCGATGGCCATTCCTGTTTTCCCTATGCCAGCCAAGGTTTGCACGACATCTACGAGGTTGACCTGGCGGTGCTGCGCGAGGATGCCTCGGCGGTTTTCGAGCGTATTCACCCTGACGACGTGGAGCGGGTGCGACGCTCGGTGCGGTATTCCGCCGAGCACCTTGCGCCGTGGCGCGAGGAGTATCGGGTGTGCCTGCCGCAAGCGGGGCTGCGCTGGGTGCGTGGGGAGGCTACGCCGGAAATTGGCGAGCATGGCAGCACGCTGTGGCATGGCTACCTGACCGATATCTCGGATCTCAAGCGGGTCGAGGAAGAGTTGCGCGCATTGTCGGTGACCGACGCCCTGACCGGTATCTACAACCGGCGCTATTTCCAGGAGCGGCTGCGCAACGAACTGGATCGGGCCCAGCGCGAAGGTCTGGACCTGGCGGTGATCATGCTGGATATCGACCATTTCAAGCGTATCAACGATCAGTTCGGGCATGCGGTCGGGGATCATGTGCTGCGCAATCTGTGCCAGCGGATCGCGCATCGGCTGCGGCGCACCGATGTGTTCTGCCGTTTGGGCGGGGAGGAGTTCATGGTGCTGTGCCCCGGGAGCAATGCCGAGCAGGCGCGGATGCTGGCGCAGGAGTTGTGGCAGGGGGTGCGCAGTGTGCCGGTGGAGGGCGTTGGGCGGGTCACGGCGAGTTTCGGGGTGGCGGGGTGGCGGGCGGGGGAGGGGGCGGATGCGTTGTTGTTGCGGGCGGATGCTGGGGTTTATGTGGCCAAGCAGGGGGGGAGGGATCGGGTTGAGGGGGAGTTGTTGTCTTGACTTGGGTTTGATGTTCTTTTTGGTTGGTGAATAGTATTTGGTGTTGGTTTGAAGTTGTATGCGAATTCAGGTTATATTTCGGTGCGTCGGTGTATTGTGTTATTTTCAATCGATAAATTTCCAGGTTTTGCTCTTGCTCTTGCTCTTGCTCTTGCTCTTGCTCTTGCTCTGCTTTTGCTTCTAAGTGCGCGATAGTTCAGGCGACACAAATTGCGACTTCAGGAGGCCGAACGTAGGACTTGCGGAGGGAGGTGACGGGCATGGATGCCCGTCAAGCGCTGCGCCCCAGGATGGGGCGTTCAGCGCGGTCCTCCCGGGAGCAAGGCCGGAGTGAGGGGACCCCGGAGCGAAGCGTAGGGGCCGGATGAATGGAGCGAGCATTTTTTGGTTCCTTTTTGATGCTTCAAAAAGGGACCCGCCGTAAGGGCGGAAAGGTGATTAAGCGTCACCATCGTAAATGAATGCGTATATAGCTTTTAAAACATACGCTGTGTAAGTCAAAGTCAAAGTCAAAGTCAAATGCGATTGGCGTGGGTTTTTACAGTTGTAAGCGCATTCATTTGCTATAATGACGCATATTCACCCTTTCGCCACCCGGCGAGTCACTTTTTGTCAAACGCGACAAAAAGTAACCAAAAAACGCTGCGCTCCATTCATCCGGCCCTCCGCTTCGCTCCGGGTTCCCTCACTCCGGCCTTGCTCCCGGGAGGACCGCGCTGAACGCCCCATCCTGGGGCGCAGCGCTTGACGGGCATCCATGCCCGTCACCTCCCTCCGCAAGACCTCCGTTCGGCCTCCTGAAGTCGCGAAGTTACGGGCGGCGCCTGGGATGACGCAGCTGTCGCTAGCTGGGTAGGGCGCTAGACTCTTGATCGGCAACGGCAACGGCAACGGCAACGGCAACGGCAACGGCAACGGCAACGGCAGTATCAAAGGTAATTTGAGCGTTCGTCGGCGCGCCGACGTGGTCGGCTATCACTTCTCTGTCACGTAACTGTATTGTTGGCTATTCTCCGATCTGTCCCAGTACACTTCGTAACTGTTACGGTATTCTGGCCCCGCAGTGAGCCACACAAGAACAATGACCCGTCAGCGCTTCGAGAACACGCCATGACCAACCTGCTGCTGTACCAGCGCATTGCCCAGCAACTGGCCGATGACATCCGCCGGGGTGTCTACCAGCCGGGGGAGCGGGTGCCGTCGGTGCGCAAGATGAGCGCGCAGCTCAATGTCAGCCATGCCACCGTGCTGCAGGCGTACGCCAATCTCGAGGACCAGGGCCTGATTCGTGCCCGGCCGCAGTCCGGCTACTACGTCCACCAGACCCCGGCGTTGACGGCGCAGACCCCGGATATCGCGCGGGTCGAGCGTCCGGGCCTGGTCACCCGGGCAAGCATCATCCAGCAGGTGCTGGTCGAGGCGCGGCGCGATGGGGTTTTCCCGTTCGGCGCCGCGGTGCCGCATGTGGACTACCTGCCCGTGCGTGCCCTGCACCAGCAATTGGCCAAGGTGACGCGCTTCCACAGTCCGCGTGCCTTCAGCTACATGTTCAGCCCGGGTTTCGAACCGCTGCGCCGGCAGATCGCCATTCGCATGCGTGATGCCGGCGTGCTGGTCGATCCGCGTGAGGTGGTGGTGACCCACGGCTGCGTCGATGCCCTGCAGATGGCGCTGCGGGTGCTGACCCGACCGGGCGACCTGATCGCGGCCGAGTCGCCCACTTACTATGGCCTGCTGCAGCTGGCCGACCTGCTGGGGCTCAAGGTCATCGAGATTCCCAGCGACCCGTCTACCGGTATCAGCCTGGAAGCCCTGCAACTGGCAGCCAACCAGTGGTCGATCAAGGCGCTGGTACTGACGGCGCGCTTGAGCAATCCCTTGGGCGGCACCATCCCCGAGGAGCGGCAGAAGCAGTTGCTGCGCCTGGCCTCGGACTTCGACATACAGATCGTCGAGGATGATATCTACGGTGAGCTGATGTTCGAGCAGGGGCGCACCAAGGCGCTCAAGGCGTTCGATCGCCTCGACCGGGTGATCTACTGCTCGAGCTTCTCCAAGACCCTGTCGCCAGGGGTGCGGGTCGGCTGGATGATCGCCGGGCGCTACCAGGACGAGATCCAGCGCCTGCAGACCTTCACTACGCACTCGGCCTGCAGTGTCACGCAGATGGCGGTGGCCGCCTACCTGGAGAACGGCGGCTACGATCGCCATCTGCGCTACATTCGCCAGGAGTATCGCAAGAACCTCAGTGCCTACCAGCTGGCGGTGCAGCAGCACTTCCCGGAAGGCACGCAGATGACCCGGCCCACCGGCGGCTTCATTCTTTGGGTCAGCCTGCCGGGGCGGGTCAATACCCAGGAGCTGCATGTGCGGGCGCTGGAGCAGGGGATCAGCATCGCGCCGGGGCTGATCTTCAGTAATACGGAGCAGTTCAACCACTGTATCCGGCTTAATTGCGGCATTCCCTGGAACCGCGAGGCGGAGCGCGCGGTGATGACCCTGGGGCTGCTGGCCCAGCAATTGTGCCGCGAGCCGACTGGTTCACTTTTGTAGGCTTGTCAGATGAGCGGGGAACAGGGAGCATACGCGTTTTGCAGCTTACGCTCCCGGTACCCATGAACCTGTTTCGTCCTCTTGTCATTGCCCTGTGTTTCGCGTTGCCCTGGCTGCCGGCCGGAGCGGTGCAGGCTGCCGAGCCTGCAACCAAGGCGCAGGGGGTGCACAAGTCGCCGGCCAAGGCTGCAGCCAAACCGACAGCCAAGCCCAAGGCCAAACCAAAGGCCAAGTCCAAGGTGAAGGCCAAACCTGTCAGCAAGTCTGTCGCCAAATCGCTACCCAAGCCGAAGATCGACCTGAGCCTGCCGAGTGAAATGGTCAGGCACCTCGAGCCGGACCTGGGTGACGGGCCGGTGGTGCGCAAACCTCTGCTGCCGTCGATGTTCCCCACCAAGCCGGAATCCGACAGCAGCCCGTTCCAGCTCAACGGCCGGCTGATCAGCAACGAAATGCAGCTGCAGTTGCGCAACGACAGCCGGCGCGACGTCGACGGCGCGGCGATCGATTTCGAATTCCGCAACTGACTGCCGGGTCACCGTCTTTTTCATTCGCTCGGCAATTTCAAACATACGTTTGAGCGGTTAGTATCCAGGGACGTTCGTCCCGTTTTGCTCCTGGGAGTCCTGTTGTCATGAAATGCCGCGAGGGCTGCGGTGCCTGCTGCATCGCCCCGTCCATCAGTTCACCTATCCCCGGCATGCCGCAGGGCAAGCCGGCCGGCGAACGCTGCCTGCACCTGAATGTCGAAAACCTCTGTGCGCTGTTCGGCAAGCCCGAGCGGCCCAAAGTGTGTGGCGGCTTCAAGGCGGAAGCGGACATCTGTGGCAACGATCGTGACGAGGCTATCCGCATCATCGGGTGGCTGGAGCAGATGACGGCGGCGTGACAGGTTGGATCCTCGACAACAAGGAACAAGATGATGAGATCGATCAAGCGTATTGCACTGCTGTGTGGCATGGGTGTCGTGCTGGCACCGACGGCTTGGGCTGAGAACTGGCAGGTGGCCAAGGACGAGGAGGGGATCAAGGTATCCCTCAGCGAGGTGGCCGGTTCCAAGTACAAGGCCTACCGTGGCGTGACCGTGATCAAGGCGCCGCTGGCCAAGGTCAAGGCGTTGCAGGAGGACGTGGCGGGGGCCTGCGCCTGGATCCACGAGTGCAAGTCGCAGAAACTGCTCAAGAGCGAGGGCGACCAGAGCTGGACCTATACCCAGTTCAATACACCATGGCCGGTGACGCCACGCGATTCCGTCCTGCATGTGACCACTGTCCAGGAGGCTGATGGCAGCCTGACCCGCAAGCTTGAGGAGCAGCCAAAGTATCTGCCGGAGGAAAAGGGCTTCGTGCGTGTCGCCCAGGTGGAGGGCTACTGGAAGCTGGTGCCCAAGGGTGACAGCACCGAGGTGACCTACCAAGTGCACACCGAGCCAGGTGGCAGCGTGCCGTCCTGGCTGGCCAACAAGTTCGTGGTGGATGCACCGTTCAATACCCTGAAGGGGTTGAAGGAGCGTGCCGAGAAGCAGTGATCGGCGCCGGTAGCGCAGAAACAAGAAAGGCTGCCCGAGGGCAGCCTTTTTTGCGTTCGGCCGACAGGGCTTACTTGCGGTCTTTCAGCTCGACGATGTCACGCTGCTCGTAGCCGGTGTACAGCTGGCGTGGGCGGCCGATCTTGTATGGGCTGGAGAGCATTTCCTTCCAGTGCGAGATCCAGCCGACGGTACGTGCCAGGGCGAAGATCACGGTGAACATGCTGGTCGGAATACCGATGGCCTTGAGGATGATGCCCGAATAGAAGTCGACGTTCGGGTACAGCGAGCGCTCGACGAAGTACGGATCGGTCAGGGCGATCTCTTCCAGGCGCATGGCCAGTTCCAGCTGCGGGTCGTTCTTGATGCCCAGCTCGCTGAGCACTTCGTCGCAGGTCTTCTTCATCACGGTGGCGCGCGGGTCGCGGTTCTTGTACACGCGGTGACCGAAGCCCATGAGCTTGAACGGATCGTTCTTGTCCTTGGCCTTGGCGATGAACTTGTCGATGTTCG